>Ga0078972_1001736_pt1 | contig 78748 bp, 61 predicted proteins | sample YelNatPaOPGAMG01_FD_67568 | JGI IMG/M metagenome (GOLD analysis project Ga0078972, IMG submission 67568) | Hot spring thermophilic microbial communities from Obsidian Pool, Yellowstone National Park, USA - OP-RAMG-01 (SPADES assembly) (version 2) | ecosystem: Environmental > Aquatic > Thermal...
ATATGCAAATCTGATTAAATTCTTTCTTAGAAAGTTCACTAAATCAACAATATTTTGGTATTCTCAAGACGATAGTTCTCTCCGAGTCTATAATGGAAGGAGATGGAGAAAACTTAATCAATGTAACATGACAAAGGCTGTGACCACGTCTGTTATCTCCAGCTTAAAAAGTCGTTCATACTTGATATGCTTGCTAGGATACCCATACGCTGTTCCATCTATTAAAAAAATTTGGCAATATTTTTTGAGCTTATTTACTTTAAAAATTTTTGGCTTAGGAGGAAGGGTAAAATTGGTGACAGATTTTTTCGACCCTCCTATAGAAGCTGCCTACGCTTTCAGCAAGAAGAAGCCACCGATTATATTCGTGGCTTTACTGAGATTTATAGATTCATTAACCTTAAGACTGTCAAACTTGATAATAGTTCTCAATGAAATTTGGGAATATTACGTCTCAAAGCTATATAAGCTCGACCGTTCAAAAATGGTAATTGTACAAAATGGCTCACTTATTTGTCAAATGCCTCAAAAAAAGGAGATATCAGATTCATTTAATGTACTATACGCTGGGTCAGCAATTGAAGAAAAGGGTATTCATAAACTTTGTGAAGTCATCGCTAATTCGAGGAGACGAGGATTTAAAGTAGAGCTGTACATAGCAGGAGCCAAATTGATGGAGTTACCAGATTTCGTACATATTGCTTCATATCCTTGGCCTGAGTTTGTAAATAATGTCCTCGCTAATACAGACGTATGCGTTATACCATATCCTCCAGATTCTTTTACTTTCAGATATGCTTCTCCGGCTAAACTTTCTGATTATATGGCTGCTGGAAAGCCCGTGATTTCAACAAATCTGTTTTATACGGCAAAAATCATTAAGAAGTATAAATGTGGAGTTGTAGCTAAAGATTGGGATGAATTCGAATTTTATATCGAGAAACTGTACAATGATAGGGAATTAGCTAAAAAGCTTGGTGAAAATGGACTTAGAGCTTCAGGCGAATTTAATTACACGTTATTGGCGGAAAAATTATTTAATAATTTACTTGGAATGTTTAGATGTGCAAGTCATGAAGATAAATAAAGTACAACGCTTTCTCCAGCACCTCACAATAATTTTTATGTCAGTAGCATTTTCATCCTTTACTTTATGGTTACTGGATTCTTGGATAAAGTATCCACTTTTCATATTTGAAACATTTACTTTAATAATTTTGTACTTGCTCTTCAACAATTATGATCTTAAGTTTAAGATAAGGCTACCGATAGAAATTCTTAATCTTTTTAAATGTTTAGTTGCAGATGTTCTTCTAATAATTTTTTCATTTATCCTTCTTATTTTCAACCTTTTAACTCTAAATGGAGGCGCAATACAACTAGTTTTAACGTTGCTCTGCACGTCCTTCCTTCCAGGTTACGCTTTACTAAATGTACTAGAACTAGATAGCTACTTTACGCTACTCGAATCTATTATCATGTCATTTATACTAAGCTATGCACTTACAGACTTTATCGCTCTCATTACTCTTTTTCTAACTCCAAGTATGCGAACTTCAATAATACTTAGTGCTTTCATTATGTTAGGGTTGATCTCGGTGATAAGACATAGGCAACGACGATATTCAGTGGTCTCTTCTACAAGATCCTTGGTCAGAAATATTGATTTCTTGGCTATTCTGATAGTAATAATATTTTATGTTTTTTCCTTTTACTTACTATATCCTGGTTTTACGCTTTTAGTTAGCGATCCAGTTAATCATTATGTGAATAGCGTTATTCTGAACAGGATACCTTCAGCCTATACTGGTTGGGATTATATTTTTTCAAACCTTCACGAGTCTGTGATAATAGCTCTGTCGAATACAACTATATTGAATGAACAGGTAGGTGTTCTTACTTTCAATTTTCTACTGCCGATTGCATTTTACTCTATGGCTAGGAGACTTTTTGGAGAAGAACATCCAAAACTTCCCTCCATAGCAACATTGTTTTGGGTACTATTCACTAATAGCTTGGGTGGATTTTCATGGGTTTACTTTACGAAATTGAAATTATCATCAACTAACCTATCTCAGCTTCAGATATTAGAAATAACCGACGATAAAACTTGGCATGGAATTCACTATGCAATATTCGGTCTATGGTATGTGCCTGTTAATATAGCTCTTCTCACAATCATAGTGGCATTCTCCCTTATTGTAAGAAGAGATATTCCAAAATCAAAATATTTACTACTTTTTTCAACACTTGTATTAATCTCCTACTTATCACATCCACTTGAAATTACTTTCTTCATTCTATTTATAGCAATCTGTAATATGTTGTTTGCAAACAAATATAGACTTCAAGATTCTCTCCTAGCATCATTAGTAGGCTATCTAATAGTTGGAATATTATATTCATTTTTACCCTACATCTTTCCAAGATTTAACCTCTCATTATTGTCAATCATAGGAGTGACGGTCCCTGTTCTTCTCATAATATCATCTTTATTGCTATCTAAAACTATGCGTAAAATATCCTTTAAATGGCTTAGGGGTAAATGTACATTTTTAACGATTTTTGCTTATGCTCTAATTTTTATATACATGATTTCTTTGTTTTCTTGGACTTCGTTATCAGATTCATTCAGTACATCCCAAGTTGATGAAATTGGCTTAGTTCCTTGGTTCATTTATCCTGTTATATTAGGTATAAATGGATTATTGAGTATTATTATCATGCCCTACTTAATCAATTCCTATAAGCGCTCTAATTTTATTATCTTTATACTCTTTCTTTTGCTTTCTCTATTAACTGGGAAGTTTCTCTCGTTTTTAAATACATTTTATGCTACACCTTATCGGGAAAATAGGTTTATTTGGTTCATGAAAATACCACTTGCTCTATTAGCTCCAGTACCAGTAATATGGTTTATCGAAAAAGCTAGAAACAAGAATAATGGTATAAAAAAAATGGCTGTATCAGCAGTTATTGGAATTATAGTTCTAAGCGGCATATCAACGTCTTTTCTATCTCTTGAACGTTGGAATACTGTTGTAAATGATCCTAGAAATATTCCTTCTAACGAGGAGATGAGCGCATTAGAATCCTTGAGAAATATTTTTGATAGTGATCCAAAATCATTTCTCATAACTCCAACTTCTTCCGCAAGAGTGATGTTGTCTGCTCCTTCAGCTCTTCTTGGCAGATCTGATCTACTATATACGGCCAAAACACCGGAGTTTTCATTATATCTTCTTAGTTTTAACCCTAAATTTTCCCATCCATACCTATACCTTAGCGATCGAGATGTGATATTCCTACAAAACTATTATCTTAATGGATATTTGGCTAAGCAGTTAATTCCAATAATTCCTACAGTTTTTGAAAATCATGAAGTAAAAATTTATAACGTTTCTAAGGTATCTTCTCCAAATCTCTATTCAGAAGCTGCGCTTCTGATACCTTTTGATCAATCTTTAGGTGACTATAGCTTGGCATATCAAATACTTTCCCAAGCTTTGTATAACTATACAACCTACTACGAACAAGATTCGAAAGCGCTAAACCACAAAGTTGTTATATTACCTTTTGACCCCCCGCCTAATAACATAATAGAGTATGACTTCAAGGACCAATTTGAGGAACCCAACAATCTCAAAAATTGGACAATCGTTTCAGGTTCTTGGAAAATTGAGAATGGGACATTGGAAGGAGGAAAACCTGTGACTGATGATTTAGGGATTATCTTAAGTAATGTTTTTGCGCAAAACTTTACAGCATATTTTAAAGTTAAACCGATGAACTATTCCTCTAACGTTGCAAATTACATATCTTTAGTTTATAGTTTTAAGGATAAAAGTCATTTCCGTTCTGCAGAATTATTTTTTAATCCCAGTGGATACATCGTTGCATACTTTAGGATTGTGGATGGTACCTCATGGGCATATGGGTATACTATTCCAGAAAATTCTTGGAGCACCACTACAGGAATAAAATGGCAACCTGGCGATTATTATGAAGTTCGTGTTGTCGTAGATGGTAATTCGAATGAAATGTTCATTAATGGCAAGAAGGTACTTAGCGTTAATATTGACTCCAAAGATGGACTTATTGGTTTGATGTATTCTAGATTTTATATGGTACAATTTGATGATTTTCATATAAAAGGTTATGCTAAACTTAATTTACGGGAGAAAGAGGAATACATGCATTTTATATCCTCTGGTGGTAATTTAGTCGTTCTAAACACAAATGGCTTAGGAGCTTTTTCAAGGATGGTGTTTGCAAATTACTCTACCACGAACATAATGGCCGATTTTATTTCTAATATGTCATACACAATCAAGCTTCCAATAAATATATTTGTTCCAAAATTAACTAGTAATGCTACTGTATTAACTTGGTTTTTGAACGATAATAGAGAAACCTCTCCTTTCGTTGTATTACAAGCAATCGGGAAGGGGAAAATTTTTTATATAAATGTTTTTCCCATAATTACTACAATTAACCAGAATATGTCATTGGCTTCTAAGCTCTATCCACGTTTAGGCGAATTGTTGAGCCTTTCTAATCTTCCGATTGCACGATCTGATGAAGTAAGTAGTTCGTTTAATCCTGAAGGGTACTGTGCAGAAATTAAACTTCAAAATGAAACTATTGTCCATTCTACTTCAGTTGTATTTCCTGCTTTCAAAGCCAGTACTTTGGAAGTTTTTTTGGAAAACAACCAACAAAAAATGTTTAGTAATGTAACTGAGTTATCGTTAAGTGAATATCTATCTGTAGAAATGAGATCTTCAAACATAACTGTTATAGATGGTAAAGGTTTGTATACAACATTACTTATTAAAGATAGATTATCCTTATTCCCACATGGTAATAACTCCTTTGTTTTGTTAAGATCGAATGGCAACTATTTCTTTTTTAAGGGTGTTAAAGAACTAAGGATAATGCCTAATAAAGAAATCGTCACATATTCACGTAATCCAACAAGTTTTACTTCTTCAAATGTTTTATTTAGAAAGCTTTCTATAAGTGGTTATTCGCCCAACTATAATATAATCCGAGCATCGGGGCAGGATTTTATAATACATGGAAGGGCAAGCTTTACAATTCTACTATCTGATACGTTTAATGCTATAGCGGACCTCAGTTTTAGTGGGTCTATAATACGTGATCCACCGATTTTGGTGTTCAACGAGCTTTCGGCATTGCCAATAGCAGTATTTTGGACTCTTTTATTTTTACCGGTATTCGTAGCATTAATCTTCTTCTTCAAGGCTAAAGAACTGGTTTATGAAAAGAAGTGAAAGTTATGGATACCCAAAATATTTTTGAGCTAAGTGGAAGAGATAGACATAGGCAACAACGCAGGGCTCAGGTGACAATTTTTTATTTAAATCCTCAAAAAGAAGATGTAATTCTTGACGTAGGATGTGCTGCGCGCGCGAGAAAATCGAAATGGGAAAGGAAACATTAAACTTGCCGACACAAATCGCCATGCCGAAACTAACCCTTAAAAACTCTACAATATCAGTTTTAAGCCGATATGTGGGATTAAACGATGAAACCCCCTTCATTGTAAAACAAAATTTTGGCAACGGCGAACTATTCTACGTAAACATAAAACCAATTATTGAAGCAATGCGCAAGGATGCAGCATTCATGTATTATCATTTACTTGGCAAACTTCTTGAAGATTTAAATCTGCAAAAAATAAAGCCGAATTTTGTCTTAAGTGTTGATGGATACGTGAAAGAAATACAATTAAAAAATGGTGTAAACATCGAAACAACTTCTCTCATATTTCCTCTAAAAACTATGCTTAACCAGCTTGAAATCAAAACAAGTAACGGAACATTTACTTTTCTTAATGTAACAAGCATTAAGATAGAGAATTATTCAAAATTGCTCGTCAAGACAGAAAACCTTACAATAAGCGACGGACAAGGATTTTATGCAACGTTAAAAATCAACAACGCCTTTGCAATGGAACCATGCGAAGATCTGCTCGACCTTGAAATAGCCACAGAGGAAGCCAAGCATTACATAACCCAAGCCGAAGAAATTTCAATCACACCTAACGGATCCATTCAGCTGCTGGCTCGAACACCAAAAGTAATCGCCTCTGAAGTCACTTTCATCGAATTCTATACCTTTGGTTCGTTAAATTCGCGAACACGAACCTACGGCCAAAACCTAAACGTAAACGGAACAACAAACTTTCAAATCATACTTTCAGATAGCTACACCATGGTGAAAAATGTTGAGCTTAGCAGATCCTTCGAACGAGAACCGCCCATAGTGATGTTTGATGAACTTTCAACCATACCAACAGCCATATTTTGGACCCTGCTTCTGCTACCAATATTTATCGCAGCAATATTCATCTTCACGTCAAGGCAACAACCGCAAAACGATAAAGGACAAACCGACGAATGAATCAACAGAACATTTGGGAACTGAAAGGCTCTCAGTTGATAAGACAGATAAAGCGGGCGGAAGTCGTAAAACAAATGTTAAAGCATTCTAAAGCCAAGCTCATATTAGACATAGGCTGTGCAGAAGGCTTCGTAACAAATTATCTTTCACAACAGCACGCACAAGTCATAGGCGTAGACATAGACCAAAGCCTAAAAACGGCTAAAAACAAGGTTAAAAATGCAAGCTTCATCTATGCGTCGATAACGCATCTTCCCTTCAAAGAAGAAACTTTCGAAGCCGTAACCCTCCTCGAAATCTTAGAACATTTGCCACACACAAGCATAAACAAAGGGATAGCAGAAGTCAACAGAGTATTAAAATCCGGCGGAACCCTAATAGTAAGCGTGCCCTACAAGGAGAAAATCACGTATACTCGCTGCATACACTGTGGAAAGCTTACGCCACTATGGGGGCACATCCAAAGCTTCGACGAAAACAAGCTGAAAAAATTACTTCCCGATAACTATGTGCAAACAGAAAAGAAAAACTTACCAAACGTTGAATTAATTTCATGCAATAAACTACTTGGGAAATTTCCACCGAACTTCTGGCTTATAATAAATAACATCCTCGGAACCATACGTAAAGGATACTGGATCGTTCTAAAATATCAAAAAATTTGAGATGCATAAAGAAATTCAATCAAAAACTTTCGAGATTTTTATTACATACTTTTTAATAAATCAAGCTGAGAACTCGGTGTTTGAAGCCTTAGGGTACTGCCTTAAACGTATTGGATGGATAATAACGTGTCCACACCAGAAGATAGAATGCAAAATTTGATAGAAGCCATTAATAGAAGAAGTTTAGGCTTAGCCGTTGTTGGCTCTGGTTATGTTGGTTTGCCAACAGCTGCTCTTTTTGCTGACGCGGGCTTTCAAGTAGTTGCCGTCGACGTTAAACCAGTTTTGGTAGATGCTGTTAACCGTGGTGTAAGCCCGCTGAAAGAGCATGGTCTGAATGAGCTTATAGCACGCAATGTCGATGCTGGAAGGTTGAAGGCAACATTAAGCTATGAAGCCATTGCCCAATCAGACGCGGTAATAATCTCTGTGCAAACACCATTAAACAAGAACAGAAAGCCAAACTTATCCTACCTAATAAAAGCTTTGAAAAGCATAGGGAAAAACCTGAAAAAGAATATGATTATAGTTGTAAGCAGCACTGTTCCGCCAGGCACCATGAATGAAATGGTCAAACCAGCCTTGGAAGCTTTAACTGGCATGAAAGCTGAAGTCGACTTTTACTTAGCTTATGTCCCAGAAAGAATAGCCCCTGGAAACGCCCTAAAAGAATTTGTTGAAAGCCCAAGACTTGTAGGCGGAATAGGCTCAAAAAGCACAAAAATAGCCGCAGAACTATTCAGAACAGTCTGCAAAACAGTAATTGAAACAGATGCCTCTACCGCCGAAGTTGTAAAACTCGCAGAAAACACATATAGAGACATAAACATAGCCTATGCGAATCAGCTTGCCATAATCTGTGAAAAACTCAATGTAGACGTCATGGAAGTAATTAAGTTAGCAAATACGCATCCAAGAGTAAACATCCACTTTCCAGGACCAGGTGTAGGAGGACCATGCCTTCCGAAAGACCCATACTTTTTAATCTACAAGTCAAAACTACAACATATCAACCTCATTACCACAGCTAGAAAAATAAATAATTACATGCCAAGACACATAATAGAAACAACATTAAAAGCTCTGGAAAAAACAAGCAGAAACATTAAAACAGCGAAGATTGTAGTGCTGGGAACAGCCTACAAAGGGAACGTAGATGATCCAAGATTAAGCCCAGCGCAATCCATCATTAAAACCCTTCTAAACTTAGGTTTAAAAACAGTTGCATACGATCCCAAATGCAAAGAATCTTTCGGAGCTGAAAAAGCCGAAAGCCTCTACGACGCAATCAAAAAAGCAGATTGCATTCTCATATTAACAGACCACAAAGAATTTGAACACTTGAAACTAAGCGAAATAAGGCAATACATGAACCCAAACCCAATAATTATAGACGCAAGAAGGATAATAGACGAGGAGGAAGCTATAAAGTTAGGATTTAAATACTATGGACTAGGAAAACAATCTCCTTAACGTTTTATCCGCCTTCAAATTCAAATTTGCCTAACAGCTTTTACAAGATTATTTTTAACATTTTCTTTTTCAGAATTTTTGCAAACCCACAAATGTGAAGATAAACATTAAAACGACAACTACAAGCGCATGTTCTGGAACAACATTTTCTACAGGATTGACAACGAGAACATTATCAAATCGAGCTCGACATCTCCTGCGGAAACCTCAGCTTTAACTGCCAGATAGTTTGGATTTGCCCCCTCAGCTCAATCTTCACATGCGCGCTAACATAAATGCCAGCTAAAACATATAAACCCATAATGAAAACAAGAAAATTCAAACAGCTCTTCTATATTCAAAGCTTCCACAAACAAGAATCCACCAACAAAGGAGAAGTCCTTTGAGAACCGAAAATGAGTTAACTGCTGCGAACGTTGCTGTAGGCTCCATTTACCTGACCTTACAAAATATTCTCTCCACGCTGATTGGAGTTCTCGGCTACGCCTACTTGTCTAGGGCAGTAACACAGGAGGAAATGGGCGCAATAGCAGGCGTCACACTTCTATATTCGCTAGTTCAAACCGTTGTAGACCTTGGAATAAACTCTTCAATAGCCAAATTCGTCTCAGAAGACATCGGAAAAGGCATAGACCCTTCTAAGCATGTTGTTTCAGCGTTAACGCTTAGGCTGCCCCTAACCCTAGCCGCAGCGTCATCCATCGCCATATTCTCACAAAACATATCAGAAGCCCTATTCAAAACCGCAGCCTACTCCAACATACTAACACTAATCGCAATAGACGCCGTACTCCTCTCAATATCGCCCCTACTCAACAACGTTCTCTTAGGCTGCGGAAAACTAAAAAGCATAGCCGTTTACGGCATATCCTCCGTTGTTGCAAGATGGCTCTTCATAACACTTTTCCTCCTAAACGGTTATGGCTTAACCGGCGTCATATACGGCTGGATCATCGGAGACGCAGCCTTACTGGCAATGCTCGCCCTCTCAACTCTAAAACGCACAAACCTGAGAAGAAGCATGCTAAACGAATCAGCTAGGCTTTTACCTCAAATGCTGAAATTCTCCACGCCAATCTACATCTCCACAATAATCTCATTCCTATACGCATGGTACGACAAAGCACTAATCTTAGCGTTTCTACCACTTGAACAGCTCGGCATTTACAACGTAGCCTACACAGCCTTCTCAGTACTTGTGTCCATAGCCGCTTCACTGGGCTCCGCGCTACTCCCATACTACGGCGTGGCATATGGCAGAAACAACCACAAAGCAATATCCGAAGCCGTAAAACGCGCAGGCAAATACACCATGATCATAATGTTTCCGCTAGCGCTTGGCCTAGCAGCAACAGCCAAACCCGTAATAACGCTTTTCGCAGGACAACAATACGAGGCAGGCTGGCCCGTCCTAGCCACACTAGCTCTCTTCGGTCTAGTCTACGGGTTTTCGCCAGCCTTCAGCAACCTACTCCTCATATACGGAAAAACCAAAACCATACTGCTAGTAAACCTAACATCTGTAGCCCTAAGCCTAACCATGCTGCCAACACTACAGTTCCTAGGCTTAACAGGCTTAGCAACAGTTAGGGGAGCATCCCTCCTACTATCCTTTGCCTTGAGCATTTACTTCCTATCAAAAACAGTCAAAATAGAAATAGACGGCCAAACAGCATGGAAAGCCCTCGCATCCACAACAATAATGACCATCGCAGTATTAGCCACAGAAAAAATCACATACAACAACCTATTCTTGCCATTATACGTAGCCATAGGCACAGCAGCCTATACAGCCACGACAAGAGCGTTAAAAACGCTAAACAAGGAAGACGCCCAACTCATAAAAGAGATATTCGGCGAAAAAACAGCAAAGCTCATAACAAAAATCATAGTTCAGCAACATTGAAAAGACAAGTTGCAGAGTTAAAAACAATGATGCATAAACTGAAAGTAACGCGGATAAACTCGCAATCTTGGATCTTTACATAAAGGTTGCAGAGTTAAAAACAATGATGCATAGACTGAAAGTGAAAAGATGTTGCAGAGTCGAAAACGATGACGTATGAACTGGAAGATTGCGCTTGATTATTGCAATAAGCCTTTTAAAAGCTCGTCGCAGAGCTGCAAAACGATGACGCATAAACTGAAAGCAGTAGGCCCTAAGCACGTATGGCCTCGTTGCAGAGTCAAAAATGATGAAGCGTGAACTGAAAGACGAGACGGCCTCTGAGCTGCGGAGGCGCGGTTGCAGAGTTGAAAGCGATGACGTGTGGATTGAAAGAAGGAGAAGCCAACCTTGCTCGTGTTGTTGCAGGGTCAAAAGCGATGATGCGTAGAAGAGCTTAAAAGCGAATGAGACGCATACTTTTTGGCTGGTAAATATGTCGAATATCCCCGTAACAAAGTCGCGGTTCACAAAGCGAAGAGGCATACTTCTGGTCGTTCTGGCACTCGTAGTTTTCGTGTTAAGCGGATTATTTCTTGTAAACCGGGTTTTATATTCACCAGAGAGCTTTCAATATCAGATCGGAGAGTTTTTAGCTTTAATTGTTTCTCCGTTTCTTCTAATTCTCGGGATCACCACATGCGTCGTTGCCAAAATACGCGCACCAAAAACCGCTCCTTCTCAGCCTGTAATAACGTATCCTGCCGACCAAACCAACCTGCCGACTGAACCTTCAAACTCCAGTCCCCAAAGTCAAAGTCTATCACCTGCCCATTCGACCAAAACTGACAAACCCAAATCCGACATGCCCAACTGGGAACGCTGGACACGCCGAATCTACATGATAGGCGTATTAATGACAGGCCTCATTATCGCATTAATACAGGGCATGGTTTACCTACCGGTTAGTGCGCTTTTTATCACTCTCTGGCTCTTGCCCGCAGTCATGGGATTCTACTTGTTGAAGGGCAAGCATGGCCGTGTCGCTACATGGCTGCTCGTGATTCTCGCGTTGCTTTCTTTCGCGGATTTATTGCCAATCCCGCTATCTCTGTTGATGGGCCCCGCAGGCATTCAACTCAGGAACTATTACACCGCGGGAGTTATAGGGCTGGACCCATTTGGTCAGATATCGGCAATCCTTTCATTACGCTCAGGCATCGTGCTATCAGCGAGCATATTTCTCGTCGTCGCCCGACTTCTGCAGCACCCAAAAGTCAAACGATTAACGATATCCCGAGGGTTCAAGGCGGCTACCGTCGTCATAGTCTTGCTTCCGCTTTTGCTGATGCCCTTCATCCAAGCTGGAGAGCCAGCTGCCAACACTCATCTAAACCCGATAAGTGGCGGCATCTCTGGCTTCTCCCCTCTGACGTGGGACGATATATTCCACAAAACCTATCGTACCTTCAACTCCACAACTGGGCTGTGGACTTACACAATCGCTATGAGCAACCAAGGCGAAACCGCAACGATCTTTCACGTGTGGGCGGGCTATGAAACAATTTTGCCACTCGGAACACGCATCACCATCGTGGATGGATCAGGCGTGAGCGTGAGCGATGCGGGGATAGTTTTCCAAGGGGGAGCCAACGGCACAATACGCTTCAGCACTAAACAGGGTCACAACACTGTAACGCTTGACCTTGGCTCCAATGCAAGAGCCACCCTCCAATGGTGACCATCTTTAACAATAGGCTCGGCAAAGCCGACACCCGCACAAACCCGTTTGCCAAAGCTTAAAAACGAGAGAAGCCTCGTTTGCGTTTCCAGTCACTCGTCCTTCTCCGGATTAAGTGGCTTAAACATCGACCGCAGTCCTTCGCATTTGAGCGTCTTATCCAAGGCTCTTGCGTGGACCTCGTCTACGTAGGCCTTCATCAGGCCCCTTTCCACGCCTATGTCTTGGTCGAGCATGTCGAGCAGCAGAGGCAGCGCGCGCGAAGGACCGCCCCGAATCCAAGCCTGTAGAAACTGCGGCTTCCGCTACCGAAGACCCTTCAGGGAACGGTTTTCAGCCGTGGTTTAAGCTTAGGCGGATGCAACGCTGGGGGTCGCGCTCTGAGCGCTGACCATAACTTGACTATGTGTAACAGGTTCAGAAGCGCAAGGAGGCTAAGCAACGAACTCAAACGATTCTTGCCGACGTGGAAGCATAGGTTGACTAGCGAAGCCTCCAATTTCTTAAGGAGCGTCATCAGTGTAGCTTTCACATGGAAAATCGACGACTCAAAAAGCAGCCGACAGAGGATCGAAAGCAAAACAGACAACGACTAGTTTGAAAAAAAGGACGCACTAAACACTCAGCCCGCTTCATACTATACATACTGAATTGAAAACAGCCGACAACCTCAAGCAGAGAAAGAGGGTGGACAGACGATGTTGATTTGATGCATGCTTAGATCTTTCTAAAATAAAGAGTTTAGGTTAGAAAACTAAATATAATTCTAAAGAGTCTGCAGAAAGAATTATAGATGATTTGTTAATGTTAAGGAGCGTAAGTTAATTGTGCGATTAAAAATAAATTACACGATGTTTAGCACGGGGCTCACCGGAGGGGTCAGAGTTTTACTTGAGATTGCAAATCGTTTAGTTGAAAAAGGGCACTATGTAACAGTAACAAGTTTAGGAAATGAAAAGGATCATAGATGGTTTCCCTTAAAAGCTGAAATCAGATATGTTAAAACGCCAGGTATAAGAAGAGTTGCCAATTCTGCCTTAAGACGTTTAGCAAAGGTGATTCCAGAGTGTTACATAGATGTGTATCCCCATGACAAAGTAAAGAAGTTAGCTGAAGCAACTCCAGATTGTGATATTAATGTCGCAACATTTTGTTTTACTGCTTTTTCTGTGTTTGAAAGCGCCAGGGGGATACCGTTTTATCATATGCAGCACTACGAACCGCTATTTTTTGATGAAAAACGCCTTAAGAAGATAGCTGAAGAAACTTACTATTTGCCTTTAAACAGAATAGCAAATTCTACTTGGCTAAAAAACCAAATGAAAGAGAGATATGGTTATGATTTACCCATAGTGAATCCAGCAATAGACCACGATGTTTTCTATCCAAGGGAAGTTAAGAAAAGCTCAAATAAATTTAGAATTCTATGTTTCGCAAAGCAAACGAGATGGAAAGGCTTTCCTGAAGCTTTAGAAGCGATGAAAATTGTGATGAGCAAGAGGAAAGATGTGAAATTTATCGCATTTGGACTGGAACAACCACTCTACAAATCAAATATTCCTTATGAATTTGTTAAGTCTCCATCAGACGAAGATTTAGCAAGATTGTATTCCTCAGCGGATGTTATTATATGCCCGTCTTGGTATGAGAGTTTTCCACTGTATCCGTTAGAGGCCATGGCGTGCGGAACGCCCGTTGTTACAACGCCTTTCGGGACGGAAGATTACGCATTTCACGAGAAAAACTGTCTAGTAGTTCCACCAAAAGATCCAAAAGCGTTAGCTAATGCAGTGTTAAGATTGCTAGAAGATGAAGGTTTGAGAGAGCAATTCAGGAAAGAAGGACCAAAAACCGCCGAACAATTCACATGGAATAAAACAGTAAACAAAGTTGAAACACTGTTTAAAAAGGTAATTTCATGCCATTAGGCGATGTTATCCATTGCAATTATAAAAACCCACTTCTTAAGTTATATTACAGAATTCTCGGTGTTGATGGCCTGCAGAGCCACATAAGATGGCGAGCGATTAGAAAATACTGTCAAAAATTGTAACAAATATGCCGACAATAGTGAGGCTGTAAGCTAGTCCCGGTTGAACTTGTGAATACAACTCATAAATCCGTAGATTGCGTGAATATAGACTCAAAATCAATACAAACGGGTAAAACGTTGAGAAAGCGGGCACAAAAGAGGTTAGACTTATAATGGATTCTTTACAAGTTTTCCAAAAATTAAAAGAGAAAAAGCTACAATCAAATAGTTCTGATCGACGTTTTAGAGCACGCAAACGAAGATTTAGAATCGTTAATTAGGATAAATTCGCTTCTTAAGATGCGAGGATATTTAATAATATCTGTTTCAACTCCAAATTACTCAAAGCACCTTGACAGCAAGTTTGCAAGTGAAATCGATCATGAAGACGGATATGCGATAGAAGACTTAGAAAACACTGACTCTTGCAGGGTTCAGTATTTTTAATCGGAAAATTCACAAAAATCTTCTATCGTTCTCCCTTTTAAAAATTTGGTATGCGGGTAACTTTTCCAGCGTAGTTAAAAATATATTGTTTCCTGTTTTTAAACTACTAACGACTCTTGACGCCACGATAGTACCTGATAATGTGGAATAGCACTTGAAGCTTTAAAAGTGAAAGAAAAATGAAAATCGCAATTCTTGGCGGTGGTTTGTCGGGTTTAACATTAGGCTACCTGCTAAAACAAATAGGAGTAGACTTTGAACTCGTAGAGAAAGAGAAGGAGTGCGGCGGCTTAATGAGAACTTTGCAAGAAGATGGCTTTACATTTGATTACGGTGGTTCTCACATAATCTTCTCAAAAGATAAAGAAGTTCTACATTTCATGCTAAACCTCTTGGGAAAAAACAAGATAAAAAACAGAAGAAATACGAAAGTTTTATACAAAGGTCGCTATGTGAAATACCCCTTTGAAAATGATTTAGCCAGTCTACCAAAAGAAGAGAACTTCGAATGCCTGTACCATTTTATTCGGAACATTATTGAACAAGAGAAAGGAAAACCAAAAAAACCGCATAACCTTAAAGAATGGTGCTATTACACATTCGGCAAAGGAATAGCCGAAAAATACCTAATTCCCTACAACGAAAAAATCTGGAAATATCCTTCGGCGAGGACAAGCCTGAAATGGGTAGAACGAATACCCAACCCACCCATAGAAGACATAATAAAATCATCCTTGGGGATAGAAACCGAAGGATATACTCATCAACTGTATTTCTATTATCCCAAGACTGGCGGAATCCAAACATTAACAAATCAGTTAAAGAAAAAAATAAAAAGCCACATAACCACGAATTTTGAAGCAAAGAAACTGAAAAAAGAAAATGCTAAATGGATAATCTCAAATGGGAAAAGAGAAAAAACATGCGACAAGATTATATCAACAATCCCAATTCAAAAACTAATAAACGCAATGGACGCTCCAAAGGAAGTTAAAAAAGCTAGTAAAAACCTCAAATATAATTCACTTATAAGCGTCATGATCGGCTTGAACACTCAGAAACTCAATGATTTATCATGGCTTTATATACCAGACAAAAACATTTTGCCGCATAGAGTGAGTTTTCCCTCAAACTACAGTCCATGCGTCGCTCCCGAAAGTAAATCATCAGCCCTAGCAGAAATAACCTGCACCGTCGGAAGCGAAATTTGGAAGATGAACGACAAAGCAATAATAACCAAGGTCATAGATGATTTGCATAGTCTTAAAATCCTAAATAAAAAAGACATTTGTTTCGCTAAAGCAAAAAGAACGGAATACGCATATGTAATAAATGATCTTGACCATGATAAAAATATGCACGTGATCAGGAATTACATGAACAACATTGGAATTGACTTAGTTGGAAGATTCGCAGAATTTGAATACCTGAACATGGACACCTGCATAAGAAGAGCCATGGAGTATGTAAAAGAGACCAAGCAGCATGAACATAGTTAACTCAACAACAACGCGAAAGGTAAAAAATATTTGACAGATGGAAGTCGGAAACCTTGAGAAAAGTGCTAGTGACTGGTGGAGCCAGCTTCATTGGCAGCTACCTCGTGGACGCTCTTCTAACCGGCGAAATCAACGTCTCTGTCTTCGATAATCTCAGCAGCGGAACCCTACAAACACCTTTCAGGAACCGTCGCCTTTTAATCTTTTCCACAAAACAACAACCAAAGCCTAAGCTGGATTTAACACATAGGTATTCCACGATTCTCAGAAGAAACAGCAAACCTTGAGAAATTATCTTCAAAATTAAACCACAATTCTCAGCAACCTTCAAATGTAAACCTGCAATCTTTTTTCATCTTCTCCTCGTCGGGCGCAAGCCGCTAGCAGGGTTGCCCTATCGAAGAACTTTACGTACATCAGCATTAACGGCAGAGAACAATGTTCTTCGCGTTGAACTATGCGGCGACCTGCGGCGCTCACGCATGGCCCTTCAGTTTAACAGCAAGACTCAAAAACAAGTGTTTGATTTAACACTTATCCAAATGTCAGTGTAGTTGAATATTGATGAAGGCTCTTGTACTCAGCGGTGGAAAAGGCACAAGGCTCCGTCCGCTTACCTTCACTTTGGCTAAACAGCTTATCCCTGTTGCCAACAAGCCAATTTTAGGCTACGTCCTAGACCAGGTAGCTGAGACAGGCATAAAAGACGTAGGCATAATAATCGCGCCTGAAACAGGAAGCTACGTCAAAGAATACGTTAAAGACGGCGCGCAATGGGGCTTCAGAGTCACATACCTAATTCAAGAACCCCAAGGACTGGCACACGCCGTTAAAACCGCCAGGCACTTCCTCGGCGAAGAAGACTTCATCATGTGCCTCGGCGACAACCTTCAAGGCCAAGGATTAACTAACCCGATGAAAAAGCTTGAAAAAGAACACTTAGACGCGTTAATCCTGCTGAAAAAAGTGGAAGACCCGACAAAATTCGGAGTAGCCCTCATCGACGAAAACGGCAACGTCGTAAAACTTGTGGAAAAACCCAAAGAGCCACCCAGCAACCTCGCCGTCGTGGGCACATACTTCTTCACAAGCAAAATACACCAAGCCATAGAACGCATAAAACCTTCCTGGAGAGGCGAACTGGAAATCACCGACGCCATACAAGAAATGGTAAACCTAGGCTTCAAAGTCCAAGCCGAAATCCTGAACACATGGTGGCTTGACACAGGCAAAAAAGACGACATACTATCAGCCAACGCCCAAGTCCTAGACGAATACATAAAACGCGAAATAAACGGCGAAGTAGTCAACAGCAACGTGGAAGGAAGAGTCAAAATCGAAAAAGGCGCCCGAATAACAAACAGCACCATCCGCGGACCAGCCGTAATCGGCAAAAACGCCCAAATCACACACGCCTACATCGGACCATACACAAGCATCGGCGACAACACGCAAATAAGCAATTCAAACATCGAATACAGCGTAATCCTCGAAAACGCCACAATCAACGGCGTAGACTGCCTCGAAGAAAGCCTCATCGGACGAAACGCAAAAATAACAAAAAACAACAGGAAAAACGCCACAAAACTCCACATAGGCGACTACTCCGAAGTAGAAGTGTAACTTCCTCCCACGAATTATAGTTTACGTCAATGTTAATGCGTTGTTAGGGGGTTTAGGGGGAAGCAGTAAATCTCAATTGCTTTAGCGATGAGATACACGGACTTCCCTCCAATGGAGGGCGCGCGCTTTCCAGCTTGACTTGCAGGCTTAAAACATACAATTCAAATAAAACATTTGAACGATGCCTCCTAAACGGTGAAGCAGTTTTTCTAAGAGGATTTTTGCTCTTCATTTCAGTCTGAATTTGGCATCATCCACGCGCGCATCGGCTAACGTATGCGCTGCGCCACCCACTTCAAGGCTCGGAACACACGATTTAACGCTGACAAACCTTACGGAAAGGAAAAACTTAAAACTTTCACCATTCATCCCACCCATAAATAAATGGCGTGGGTTTTCTGGTGAAAACCTTGATAAAAAGGCAGAACGCATTAAACATACACAGGCGAAAAACTATGCTGCAAGGCATAAACATTAAGCCGCTTAAACGGTTCGCGGACGAACGCGGAGTCTTCACCGAACTCTTCCGCAGCGACTGGAAAGAACTCCTCGGCGAAGACAACATAGCCCAAGCCAACTTTTCCATAACATACCCAAACATCATTCGCGCATGGCACCGCCACGTGAAAGGACAAGTAGACTGCTTCATCACGCTAAACGGCGCCACAAAAATATGCGCCTACGACGAGGAAACACGCGAGCTAACCGAAATCGTTTCCACAGCGCAAACACTGCAAGTCACCCGTGTCCCAGGCAAGTACTGGCACGGCTTCAAAGCACTCGGCAACGAACCCGCATGGCTCCTCTACTTCGTCAACAAACTCTACGACTACGACAACCCCGACGAGGAACGACGACCATGGAACGACCCAGCAATCGTCCCGAAAACCATAAACGGGAAAAAAGACGACCCGCGCACAGGCAAACCGTGGGACTGGAACCACCCACCACACAAGTGACGTGCCCCCATGAAACTGCTAGTAACAGGCGGCTTAGGCTTCATCGGAAGCAACTTCTGCCGACACATGCTTATGGAGCACTCTGACTACGAAATCATAAACATAGACAAGCTCGGCGTAGGCGCCAACCCCGCCAACCTCCACGACGCTGAACACGACCAAAGATACACCTTCATAAAAGGCAACATCTGCAACCGCAAGCTGATGGCTAAACTAGTCTGCAACGTCGACGCCGTCGTCAACTTCGCCGCAGAAACCCACGTGGACCGAAGCATCGCCAACCCAGAAGTCTTCATCCAAAACAACACCGTAGGCACCTTCACACTGCTCGACGCCGTAAAAAACCACAACCGAAACGCCCGCATCATCCAAGTTTCAACCGACGAAGTCTACGGCCCAGCCGTCAACAACACATCGTTCACAGAGGACAGCCCGCTTAACCCGTCAAACCCCTACTCCGCCTCAAAAGCCGCCGCCGACATGATCGCATTATCCTACCACAAAACCTACAACCTAAACCTGTCAATAACACGATGCACCAACAACTTCGGACCCTACCAGCACCCGGAAAAACTCATACCCAAAACCATCATCCGCGCACTAAGAAACCTGAACATACCAATCTACGGGACAGGAACCAACACACGCGACTGGATCCACGTCCAAGACCACTGCGAAGCCATAGACGCCGCACTGCAAAAAGGAAAACCCGGCCACATCTACAACATCTCCGCAGGAAACGAATACTCAAACATCCAAATCGCCAAAACCATCCTCGCCATACTCGACAAGCCAGAAACACTGATCACACACGTCGAAGACCGCCCAGGACACGACGCAAGATACAGCATAGACTCCAGCAAAACACGCGCAGCCCTAGGATGGCAACCGAAACACGCCTTTAACCAAGCGCTGGAATCCACCGTCAAATGGTACACTGAAAACGAACAATGGTGGCGCCCACTCGCCACAGAAACCGTACTCCACCCAACACCATGGAGACTCCACGCGGCAAAATGAAACTCCTCATCACAGGCGCAAGCGGCCTATACGGCTCAAAACTCGCCGAAACAGCCACCGCAAGAAACCACAAAGTCTACGCAGGATACACCCACAACCCACCAGCACACGGAACCCCAATAAAACTCGACATCACAGACAAAACCCAAGTATACAAAGCCATAGAAAAAGCAAAACCCGACGCCATAGTCCACGCCGCCGCACTAACCGACGTCGACAAATGCGAAACAAACAAGCAACTCGCCTGGAAAACCAACGTCGAAGGCACAAAAAACATCGCCGAAGCTGCCAACACACAACACGCGTTTCTACTCTACATTTCAACCGACTACGTCTTCAACGGCGAAAAAGGACAATACACCGAAACCGACACACCGAACCCAATCAACCACTACGGACTCACAAAACTCAAAGCCGAAGAACTCGTCAAAACCGCCGTAAACACCTACTGCATCGCAAGAACCAGCGTCCTATACGGCGCAACACCCGCCGCAGGCAAAACAAACTTCGCCCTATGGCTACTAAACAGGCTAGAAAAAAACGAACCCGCAAAAATCGTAACCGACCAGTGGAACACACCCACACTGAACACGAACCTAGCCGACATGACCCTCGAAATCTTGGAGCGCACGCTAACAGGCACATTTCACCTCGCAGGCGCCACACGCATAAACCGATACGACTTCGCAAAACAACTCGCACAAGCCTTCAAACTCGACACAAACCTCATAACACCCTGCACAACCGCCGACTTCGCGTGGCCAGCCAAAAGACCAACCGACTCCTCACTCAACACCACCAAAGCACAGCAAACACTCAGAAACAAACCATTAAGCCTGAAACACGCAATAGAAAAACTAAAACACGAACTAAACACGCTGAACACACACAGTTTCAAACCTCCCAAAACCCAACTGTAATAGACATTGACAACGAAATAATCTCCTCGCTCCAACTTAAAAGACCAGAACGCTACAGGAACATCCCCTACATATTATCTGAAGCAAAAATCATTCCGAAAACCTTCGCCGAAACAATCGCCTCAATGATAGGCTTCAGAAACCTCCTAGTCCACAACTACGCATCCATAAACCTAAACCTAGTTTACGAGTTTCTGCAAAAGAAACTGCCCGATTTTGAAAGCTTCATGAAACACATTGCCAAACGGCTTGAAAAATCAACACAGTTGCTCCTCACGCAGCAATGACGTGCACACTTAAGGCAAATATAGTGCCTGCACCTAAACAAGGCGTAAAACATCAGCAACGAGAGGTCAAGCGCTCACATGATTGAAAAGCGGAAGGTTCAGGTAAGCCTGCCCAGCGTCGACGCGCAAGTCTTATACCACGAGTACGAAGGCTTCACAGTGAAAACCCTGCTTGTCGCTTTCGCACAGAAACGCCGCGTACTCTCCACTTGGAGCGGGCTCCGCGAAGTACGCTACGTCGCAAACGTTTACCAGCCGCTTCAGCTTTCGCTCCGCACCATGGAAAAATACGAAAGCTTCGAGAAAGCCTACCCGAAAACCATCGGAATCCCAAACGAGGAAATCACCTTCCTAAGCACAGCCGCCGACATGGACAACATGGCAAAGGCTGAACGCGCTTACAGAGAACTCGCAGTCTGCTGCCTCGCCACTGCAGGCGCAAAAAACAACGCGTTACGCACAGGCGTGGACGTCGCAAACTGGTTTGAAAGAAACGGCAAATTCGAGAGCACTCTTGGAACAATAAACGTAATCCTGCTCACGAACGCGCCGCTGACCGACGGCGCCATGGCCCGCGCCATCATAACCATCACCGAAGCCAAAACCGCCGCGCTTCAAGACCTCAACGTCCGAAGCACCTACACGCCTGAAAACCAAGCCACAGGCACAGGAACCGACAACGTCATCGTCGTCTCTGGAAACCAGCCTGGACAACCATTACGGTACACAGGCGGCCACACAAAAATCGGCGAACTCATAGGACACGCCGCGAAAACCGCCGTAGCCGAAGCCCTGAAAAAACAAGACGGACTGAACACTTAACGCATTCGCACATCAACGCAGCCAGACACATGTTTCCTTCCTGAACGTCATCAAAACCTGAAACACCCCAACAGACAAAACGGCACAAGCCAAAGGCAAGACGAAGCCTCAAACGCTTACGTTTAAGGCGCTTCGAAAACCCATGCGTACGGATGATTCAGCTTCACCTTAAGCACAACATACTCTGCGTTTGCGTACGCCAGGTCAAGCCACCCGGAGCGAAGCACGCTCAGGTCGAAACGTTGTCTGTCATAGACTAAGTAGGCAATATCGTTGTCCCTGATGACCGACGCAAAGTTTCGAGTCTTAACCGTAAACGCCTCTGGAAGTTTCTCGGCGAAAACCCTTTCAAAGTCGCTTGGATGCTGCAGCCCCGCATAGCTGCTTCTCGAGAAGACAAGCATACGGTAGCCCACTGTAACCGTGTAGCCTGCGTCAACCCTGTAAAACTGGTACTGCCACCTGACCGCGTCGACGCGTCCATCAGCCAAAACACCCACGTTGCCCGCGTCGGGTAAATCTTCAAACTCCAACGCGAAGACGACGCCGTCACGCGCGTCGTAGGTTGCCACATGCCTGTCCAGCCCGAAGTTGCCGCGCGAAAACCCCGCGACAGCCCACTTTCCCACCTCAGCGTACGAGGCGTTACTCCACGGGCTTACCCAGTCAAGGACGCCTGGCACAAAAGCCTCGCTGAACCTTGAGGCAGGGTCCAAATGCTCCGTGACATACAACGTTGCATAATTCAAGCTGCTGTTGACGGCTGAAAGCTGCCAGGAAACCGCCAAATCGTAGCTGTCGTTTGCGAACCTAACCGTCTGCGTCACCGTAAAGTTTTCGCCGGAATACGTCACACTGACCCAACGCGGATAACCCGCAGCGCCCAACATAACCGTCCGGTTCAAGCCTGAAAGCGCAAACACATGCAACGCGCCGTCCCAAGTCCTGTACGACACGTACGCTTCATCCGTCAAAAACGACGCAACACGCTTCCAAGCCATATTCTGCAACGCATAATACTCCTGCGACACGCTACCTCTCGACTCGTAAACCCTCAACATCGTCAACGGATTCTCCAGTTCATAACTCAAGTCAAGCACACATTCAGCCCTAGCGTTCCACTCAATCACAGGGTTAGTCTCCGCAATCACCTCCCTGCCCGAATAAACCGCAAACCAGTGCCCAGGCTTCTCAGACACGACAACAGCGCCGCCGACGCCGCACTGCTGAAGCCAAACAGCCGCGTCATACGCCTGCAAATCCGACGTCGCATAATACGCTATAGCCTCACCCGTTTTCGCCGTAACCAGCCAAACCTGCAACGAAATAGCCGCCGCCAAAAAAATCACGACGACAAAACCCAAAACTCGCCGCGCGCTTCGCCTACACCTAATAGACTCCGCTGCATAATCCAGAAGCCACGACACTGAAACCGCAGCGAAAACCGCCAAAGCCGGAAGCATGTAATACACAAACCAGTGATACGGCAGATACAAACCAACAAGATACGACTGCGAAAAAAACAGGGGAACAAGAAACGCCGAAGCCAAAAGCACGTAGAAACCCAGCAGACGCCGCCTCCGCAACACGTTAAACGCCAAGACAAGACCAGCAAAAGCCATGAAAAACAGAAAGCCAAAATAAACCAGAAAAGACTCGAAACTCACCATCGGCACCTGATAAAGCATCGTCTGCAACTGAAAGAAAACAATCGAAGCCAACTCACCCATGTAAGGCCAAATCGGACCCAAATAATACACAAGAAACGCCAACCCAGCGCCCAAAACCGCCGCAACAACAACCCACGAACGCCGCCCCCGCCGACGCACAAGCAACGCAAAAACAAAAGGACCAGCCACGAAAACAAGCAGAAACGCCGCAAGCTGATGCGCCATCACCGTTGAAAACACAAAAAGAAACGCCAAAAACGCCGACGCCGCCCCCTCACTCGGCCACGCAAGAAACATCAACGCCAAAAACATGAACGCCAAACTAATCAAACCCGTGTAGCCCGCCCAACAATTCATCTCAAACAACGGAAAACACAAAAGCACAAACACACCCGCCAAAACACCCCCACGCCGACCGAAAAACCGCTCAGCAACCAACCAAACCGAAAAAACCACAAGCCAATCAACAAGCGCCACAACCGCCTTCAACAAAACAAGCGCTTCACCAACACCCGACGCACCAGTAAACGCCAAAAAAACCGCAAGCAACGCATGAAAAAGCGGCGGAATCCACGCCACGTCACTCACAGGAATCCTGCCCGAACCAAGAAACAACTCCGCCCTCTGCAAATGAACCGCCGAATCATTACCCAAAACAAGCCCGTTACTACCCAAAACCAGAAAAAACAACACCCAAACCAACAGCGAAAACACAAACAAGAAACCCGCTTCAAAACACCCACGCCCGAAACGCCTAGAAAACCACGCTGCACCAACCATCTAAACCGCAACACCCACACGCCATAAAAAGCACCACACAAATATTAACCTCACCAACAACCAAAAACCGCACTCCACAAACCACTGCGCACCACGCGCAAGACGCAAACAATCAACCACGCCAAGAACACACTGCGAAAACCAAACCGAAACCCAGCAGCCCACAAACTGAAACCACACTGAACAACAACCCCGCAAATCAACCAGCATACCCACGTAACACTTCGTAACCGTTCGCTACAACGCCGAAAACACAAACGCGCAAAATTATATAAGAAGGGCAAAGGAGATCTCATCAAGAAGGCCGCCGACATTTGATTAAAGCAAAACTCATCGTTGAAGGCAACGTCCAGAAAGTTGGCTACAGAGACTACGTTCAGAAAACAGCCAGAAAACTCGGCGTGAAAGGATACGTCGAGAACCTGCGCGACGGCACAGTCCAAATCATATGCGAACTGGAAGACCCTATCCTAGAAACCTTCATCAACGCGTTAAACATACAAGAAGACTTCATAAACGTCGAGAAAATCCGAATCGCCGAAAAATCAGAAGCGAAAGGCGAATTCGACTATTTCGAAATCAAATACGGAAAACTCGAAGAAGAGTTAGGTGAAAGGCTAGGAACCGCCACAGAATACGCCCGAGCCACAACCACAGACATCAAACACATGCACCAAGAAGTCAAAGAAACAAAACAGAGTATTCAGGAGATGCATGCTGACCTTAAGGGTTCGATTAGTAGTATGCATGAGGAAACTAGGGGAACGCGTAAGGATATTCAGGAAATAACGAAGAGTATTCAGGAGATGCATGCTGACCTTAAGGGTTCGATTAGTAGTATGCATGAGGAAACTAGGGGAACGCGCATGGGCATCCAAGAAATGCATAGAGACCTGAAAGACGGAGTACTAGGTGTTCAGGTTGAAGTCAAGAGTATGCACCACGAAATTAACGATAGGTTTGACGAGATGGCGAAAAGGTACGACGTCATATCCTCAGAGCTTGTGAGGACAAGAGAGGAACTCACGAGAACCGTCAACGCTCTTTTAGAGCTGATAACAGCATTCATTCAGGAAAGGCAAAGAAACCAAACCCGTCAAACCTGAAAGCCGCAGAACCCGCCACGGAAGCTACCCGCACTCAACCTTTGAAATAATTCATTGGTGAACCATACATGTTTCAATGACGTGAGCTTCTCACTTTCTCAGCTGAACTTGCTTTCCTTCCACAAATAAGTGAAGGCTCATCCTCTCCGAGCTTGCGAAATTCACAGATAAAGAATTTAAGCACGCTTCGTGAATAGGTAACCTGCAATGTCAGACAAGCTTGCAGAGTACCTGTCAAACTACATTCAGGAACGAGTCGGCGTCTTCAAAAAGTACATGCTTGCCGCTTTAAACAACAGAGACCACTGCCTCTGGTACCTAGAGTCCAGCGCCGGAATGCTTCTCCCCTCATCAGACCTGAAAAACTGCGAACTCCTAAGAGACGCAAAAATCTTCACTGAAGACGTACGTGTCTCGCGGAATGGGCGAAACACCTACAAAGTCTTCTGCCTCACCGAATTCGGCAAACAACTCGCCGAAGAAATGCTTAAAGAAAGCAGCGCAACCCCGGACACGGAAGAAGACAGCGGCAAAACACGCACTTAACAACGAAGCTGAATACACCAGCAAGACCCAGAAGCTTAGCTTTTACACCGTTCCAAGCGAGGTTTCCACAGTTCACCACCCTCACGGAAACACAGTGCCACATAATTATACCACGCTACTTGATGCTTGACTTGGTTTTCAGCAAGTTTCAACTAGACGTGGAACAGTGCAGCATCATGGCTGTTCACGTTTGACCTAAGCGTTTTTCAAGCGTTACATCGACAAAGTTTAAATTTGATAACATCTAACGTGACTGAGTCACGTAGGCAACAAACATAGCCGCCAACGTGCCGCTGATGAAAAATTCAAATTAACCGTGAGGTGCCATGAATGGCTGTAACGCTTTCAACCATAGAGTCCACAGCCCTGTACACCGTGCTAGGCGTGGCGATTGTGGCTTTACTCTACGCGCTCATTCTTAGAAGGCAAATTCTCAAAGAATCCACTGGTTCAGGCAAAGTCAAAGAGGTTTGGGAAGGCATACGTGCCGGCGCAAACGCATATTTGAAAGTGCAGTTCAAGTCCATGCTTCTCTTGATAGGCTTCCTAGCCATTTTCCTCTACTTTTCCGCTTCACTGGACAACAAGCCCATATTCGTGGCCATAGGCCGCGTAGGCGCCTTCCTCATGGGCACATTCTTCTCAGCCATGGTAGGCTACATCGGAATGAACATGGCTGTCCAAGGCAACATACGCGTTGCCGAAGCCTCCAAGAAAGGCTTCCGTGAAGCCCTTCGAATCGCCTACCACACGGGCACAATTACAGGCATGCTCACAGACGGGCTTGGCCTCCTAGGCGGAACCGCAATCTTCCTAATCTACGTTGACCATTCACCCGACGTGCTCCTAGGCTTCGGCTTCGGAGGAACCCTGCTCGCGTTGTTCATGCGAGTCGGCGGCGGAATCTACACCAAAGCCGCCGACGTAGGCGCCGACCTTGTGGGCAAAGTTGAACGAGGCATTCCAGAGGACGACCCGAGAAACGCCGCCGTCGTCGCCGACCTTGTAGGCGACAACGTAGGCGACTGCGCAGGCATGGCCGCAGACATTTTCGAGTCGTATGAAGTTACGATGGTTTCGGCGCTGATACTTGGCTTAGCCATCGCAACACGCGGGCCCATCTTCGAAGCGAAATGGATTGTTTTCCCCCTGCTTGCAAGGGGCGTAGGCATCGTTAGCACACTTATCGGGACATACATGGTTGCCAAATGGCCTGAGAAGCTGACGCGCGGCGACGCCTTTAAAGCCATGAGCCTGTCCTATGACCTTTCAAGCTTCATCTCTGCAGCCAGCTTCCTCGCGTTGTCCATAGTCTACGTCAACGACATACGCGTTTTCCTCGCCACAACCGTCGGCATAATCCTTGCCATGAGCTTCAACAAACTTGCAGACTACTTCACAAGCCCCAACGAGAATCCCGTCGACGGCGTGGCTAAAACAAGCAAGACAGGAGCCGCAACCGTCATCCTTCAAGGCTTAGCTTTAGGCTTCGAAAGCACCGTGTGGACAATCCTCGTCATCGCCTTCACAATCGTACTCTCAATGATCATCTGGGCAGGCGCAGGACTGCTTTTCGCGTTCTACGGCGTAGCCCTCGCCGGCATAGGCATGCTCACGCAGACAGGCAACAACGTCGCCATGGACACTTTCGGGCCCATCGTGGACAACGCCAACGGCATAGGCGAAATGGCAGGCTTACAAGGCAAGCCAAGACAAATCCTCGCCGACCTTGACGCTTCAGGAAACACAACGAAATCCGTCACCAAAGCCATCGCAATCGCGTCCGCCGTCATCGCCGCCGTGTCACTGTTCTCAGCCTTCACCGAAACCGTGCACGTAAACCTCGACATCGCCGCCGACCCCCTTGTCTTCGTCGGCATCCTCATAGGCGGCGCCCTGCCCTTCCTGTTCAGCTTCATCTCCATCAGGGCAGTCGGGCGGGCTGCAGGCAAAATAATCGAGGAAGTCCGAAAACAGTTCCGCGTCCCAGGCGTGATGGAAGGCCTGAAACTGCCAGACTACGCCAAAGTCGTCGGTATCTGCACTTCAGCAGCCCAACATGAACTCGCAGGCATCGCCATAATCGCTATACTTACACCTTTAACCGTAGGACTTCTCCTAGGCGCCTCAGCCTGGGGAGGCTTCTTGGCAGGCGTAATCCTCACAGGACAACTACTCGCCGTCTTCATGGCCAACTCGGGCGGAGCATGGGACAACGCCAAAAAGAAAATCGAAGACGGCTACTACGGCGGCAAAGGCTCAGAAAACCACAAAGCCGCCGTAATCGGCGACACCGTCGGCGACCCATTGAAAGACACGGCTGGGCCAGCGTTGAACCCCATGATCAAAGTCATTAACCTCGTATCCCTGCTCTTCGCAGGCGCCATCCTTTCACTACGTGACGCCTACATCGTCCAAATCCCGATGGTAAACGTCAAAATCCCCGTGCTCGCAACCGCGCTCACCGCTGTCATGACCGTCATGATCGCCGCAGCAATAGCCTACAGCAAACGCGAAACAGAAGAAGAAGCCCACGTCCGCGACAACGAACCACCAGTACTCTACGACATCGCCGTAGCACCGAACCCAGTTAAAGTAAACGCGCAAGTTACACTCAAAGGCGTACTCGACGACTCCAGAACAGGCAGCTCACAAATCGTTTCCGCCGAATACAGCTTCGACGGCGCAACCTGGCTTCCAATGACCGCTGAAGACGGCGCCCTAGACAGCCCGCTGGAACGAATACTCGCCACAGCAACACTCCAGAAACCAGGAGTATACCCCGTACTTCTACGCGGCACCGACGAAATGGGCAACACAACAGTACAAGAATGCGGCACGCTCATCGTCTACGACCCCGCCGCAGGCACAGCCACAGGCGACGGATCAATCGACTCGCCAGCAGGCGCATACACGCTCAACGCAGCACTCACAGGCAAAGCCACATTCCACTTCACCGCCAAATACGACGAAGACACGGAAAAACCAACAGGCGAAACCGAATTCAGCTTCCCAGCCGCAGGCATAACCTTCAAAAGCAAAAACTACGACTGGCTCGTAATCTCCGAAAACAGCGTACAATTCACAGGAACAGGAACAGTCAACGACACAGGCGAATACCAATTCGTACTAACAGCAATCCCAGAGAAACCCGCTGAGAAAAAACCCGGCAAATTCCGAATAACAATATGGGAAAAACCCACAGGCAAAGTCTTCTACGACAGCGACATAGGAAACCCCGACAGCGCAATCCCCATCACACGCGTCGCCAGCGGAACCATCACAATACAAACAAAAACCAAACGAAAAACAAGCATCCAGAAAAAGTAATGAAACCCGCGTCAACATCAACGAAAACGCCGCAAATACACGCCGTCAGTTTTCACTCCACCACGCGGGAAACACGAGCATCACAAAACTTTTCCGCCAAACCTCAACGTTCGCCTAAAACATTGAAGCATTACTGAAAACTTCGCCAAGAAACCTTGACAGAAAAACTGAAAAAAGCCTTTTTCTGGTAAAGAAACCCTTACCATCGAAGAAATCCCTGCAAGTCCAAACATAAGCCTGCTTGAAACCGCGGCCTTAGCGTTCGCTGCAATCACTGCCGCCGCCCTCAGTGCATTAGCCGTGAAAAACCACGGAAAAACACGCACGCGCCCAGCAGCTCAACCAACCACGCGTTCCCACTCTGCGACCAAGCTGAGGACATCCTGCACTTCGCCCGCACCGTAGCTCTGCAGCCGCTCACGCAGCTCAACACGGTCAACCACAGCTTTCTGAAAAGCTTCCAGCTGCGCTGCCCCCTCAGCAAAATACAAAATCCCATCGACTCCCGCACGTGCACAACGCACGCTCAACGTCAAAAGCTCAGCCGCTGAAGGCGCGTCGCTTGCGCTGTCGCCCGGTCCTGAAACGTAAAGGCTGACGTAAACAGGCCGCCGAAGAAGCTTCTTAAACGCACGCGAAAGCATCTCCCAGTACCAAGGCGTTGCATAGCTCTTGCTAAACATCACCACGTTGAAGGCGTCAGCATAACGCGCAAGCTCATCGAAGTCTACACCGTAACGTTCAAGCGAACACACAGGGTCAGGCTGAAGGCACAACACCAGTTCACCGCCGACACACTCTCGGACCCGCCTGACGAAGCCCGCAACTTCCCGCCTCCGCCACTCAAACCAGCTTAACCCACTTTCACGATGCCGCTGCCCACACCTCGAACATACACAGTGGCCATGCTCAGCGAAGTAGAAACTGTTAAGCCATACTCCACGCGAATGCGCATCCACATACGCCAAATACTCAAGCTGCTCTGCCTGATGCTCAGGCTGCGTCGCACACACAGTATCCCAGAAAAAATTGTACCTAGCATTTCCTGCACGCGCCGGCCCAAGCGGCGACTGGCTGACCCAGCTAGGATGCGCCTTAACCGCCGCGTTATCCGCAAAGACGGCGATGTTACTGTACATACGCGAGTCAGGCGGAAACCTATCACCCGTCTCAGGCTTAACGCGAAACACGTGAAAATCGAAGCCCTCAACTCTTTCAGGCTTGAACAAAAAAGCACCGAACTTCATACGCATCAAGCATCGAAAGCAAAAAAGCCTCTGCAAATAATAAATGTTCACATACAAAAACCGTTTACTCGCCATAAGCGACCGCATGCCAACTCAGGATGGCAAAGACTGCACCTATCTTTCGCAGGAAGCCTTAAGTAATGTTTTTAAGGCTGACCCAACAGCCTAAATTCCTATTTCAGGGATAGCCGATGCCTTTTGCAGTTGAAGTTAAGGGACTAGTTAAAGTTTACAACCACACTGTCCGAGCCTTAGACGGCGTAGACCTGAACGTTGAAGCCGGAAAAGCTTTCGCTCTGCTCGGTCCCAACGGGGCAGGCAAAACCACGCTAATGAGGATTCTAACCACGCAGCTTAAGCCCACAGCAGGCGAAGCCTACGTCTTCGGCTTGAATGCTGCCCGCGAAGGCAGCAAAGTCCGACGGCTGATCAGTTATGTGCCACAAGAAATGAGCGTTTGGACAGACATCAGTGGCTACGAAAACCTGCTAGTCTACGCGAAAATCTTCAACGTGCCTCGAAGCGAAAGACAAGCAACGATCAACGATGTCCTTGAAAGCATGGGTTTGTCCACGGTGAAAGACGAGTTGGCTGGAAAATACTCCGGCGGCATGGTACGCCGGCTAGAAATCGCCTGCGCCATGCTAATCAAACCGAAAGTCATGTTCCTAGATGAGCCAACCATCGGGTTGGACCCTGCAGCCCGAAAAACCGTTTGGGAAAAACTTGGGGTTTTCAAAAAAGAATACGGCGTAACAATCTTTTTCAACACACATTACATGGATGAAGCCGACCTGTACGCTGACGACATCGCAATAATCAACCAGGGAAAAATCATAACCCGCGGCACAAGTGAAGAACTAAAACATTCCTTAGGCGGCGAAATCATAACCTTCACTCTTGAAAGCAACGCGCAAACGCCTACGCTGAGAGACACGCTGAAATCAATGAGGTTCGTCAGAGACATTTTCCTCGACAACTCGAACCTAAGCATGTCCGTGGACGATGCTGAATCAGCTTTACCCTACGTCATGAACACGCTGAAAAATGAAGGCATATCCGCGAGGAAAGTTTCAATAACCAAACCAACCCTCGACGACGTATTCTTAAAATATGTTGGAACACGCCTCGAAGAAAAAGGTCGAATAAGCGAAGTAACACATATGCGATACATGATAAGGAAGGGATGAAAAATGCTTGAAGCCATCAAAAACATGCTCGTCATGGTTGAGCTTGAACTGAGAAGACTACGCCATGACCGCACAGAAATATACTTCCGCGCAGTCCAGCCAATCCTATGGATCGTCGTTTTTGGTCCCGTAATGGGCAGTGTCCGCGCGATACCAACAGGCGGAGTGCCATACACAGATTTCATCACACCAGGCGTAATGATTCAGACAACCACTTTCGTAAGCATCTTCTACGGGCTGATGATGGTTTGGGAACGCGACTCAGGCATTCTAAAGAAGCTCCTCGTTACCCCAGCATCAAGGTACTCAACCGTCATTGGAAGGTCGATGGCCTCGGGCGTTCGCTCCGTATTCCAAGCCCTCATAATCCTGCCAATCGCCCTAGTCATAGGCGTCAAATTCGTTCCGAACGCAGCCTACTTCATACTTGCCTTTGCACTAATCTTTCTATCCTCAGGAGGCTTCGCGGCGATCTCCATATTTGCAGCATCATTCATGAAAACCCGCGAAAGGTTCATGGGCATAGGACAAGCCATCATCATGCCACTCTTCTTCGCAAGCAACGCGCTTTACCCAGTACAGATGATGCCACCTATACTGCGCGAATTCTCAGCCGTCAACCCGCTTAGCTACGTAGTCGACGCCGTCAGAGGACTAATCATCACAGGCAACCTCTCAAACCTCCTAATCGACACCGCCGCAATCGCCGTCTTCGACCTCTTAATGTTCGCGATCGCCTCAGTAAGCTTCAAGCGCATCATCGAGTAAACCTGCAAGCACCAGCACAAAAGAAGCAGTCACAACAAACGAAACGTGCACACTGCAAAAAAAGCCACCGCAGACAGTACTGCAAACGGCAGAAGCCGACGCAGAACCTGTACCACTGCTACAGCTTACCAGTTCATAACTATTAAAATCGCAGACATCGACAATACACGCGACCACCGATGAAGCCACAAGAAAAAAGCAGAACCCTACAGGTCCTGTTCCACAGCCTCGGACTCAGCTGCCTAGGCGGTGCACTCTTTCTCCAAACAATCGTCTTCGCAGACATACTCACACAAGGCTACTTCCGAGCAGTTGAACAAAACCCTCTGGTCCTATCTTTCGAAGTAACCCTCACGTTCTTTGCATTAGCCTACTTCATACACGTGTACTTAAGGTTCATCCGCTCAATATAACCCAGACAAACGCTAAAGCCAGAAACCCATGGCAGACCAAACTGAACACACGACTTCTCCACAAATCAGCAAGGCACACTGCCCAGTTTACAAAGCTTAAAAAACCCCCAAGCCTTCTTCTTCACCAAAAAGGCGAAGAAAATGAATACACAAACCTGCAAAAGTCTCAAAAAACCTTCAACATCAACCATCCGTGTAATGGCTGACCTGCACACAGTCGCACCTTCAGGCGTAATTCTACAATAAGCCTATTTGGGGAGTACAAATGCCAGACAAAATAAACGATGGCGACTACGTCGTTCTGATGCTCGACCCTCACCGGACATACATGGTCAAGGTTGAACACGGAAAAATCTTCCACACTCACAAGGGCTACATCCAAATGGACGACATCATCGGCAAAGAGTATGGGCTCACCGTCAAAAGCAGTTTAGGCGCCAGCTTCGCAGCTTTAAAGCCCACATTAAATGATTACATCATGAAGTCTTCAAGGAAAACACAAATAACCTACCCGAAGGACGCCGCGCTCATAGTGCTTCTAAGCAGCATATGCGCTGGAAGCCGCGTAGTGGAGTCGGGCACTGGAACAGGTGCACTCACAACGGCGCTTGCACACTACGTTAAACCAACAGGTAAAGTCTACAGTTACGACGTGCGACGAGAATTCCAGGAAACCGCTGAAAAAAACCTCAGACGCGCAGGACTCATCGACTACGTTGAACTCAAAAACCTCGACGTCACGCTTGGAATCGCAGAAACCAACGTGGACGCCGTCGTGCTCGACTTAGCCACGCCGTGGCTTGTTGTTCCTCACGCTTTCAACGCCCTTAAGCCTTCAGGCACCCTTGTTTCCTTCAGCCCCACCGTCGACCAAGCCTTACGCTTAACCGAAGCCCTAAAAGCGGCTGGCTTCGTGGGCGTCGAAACCGTCGAGTGCCTGCTCAGAGGCATGCAGATGGAACGCGGCAAGGTTCGGCCGCAAACCCTGATGACCGCTCACACAGGCTACATAACCTGCGGACGCAAAGCGCTGCCCACAGAGTCACTACTCCAAACAAGCTGAAGGCGCACCTAGCCTCCAGAAAGCTTCGCCCAACGGCCTTCCACGCTTAAACCAGTAGTAGATCCCCGCCAGCCTAGAAAAATAAGGAACCAAGAAGTTGTTCACTGCATACAAAAGCCACGGGTTTCTGAATCGGTTTTCCAGGAAAGTGTCCCGCCAAATCTTAATGTTGTATTCCCAGCAGCGAATGAGAAACTCCCAGCGCGCCCTCGAAAGCGAGTCAAGCTCAGCCCCCCTCTTGTTCATTAAAAGGCAGTTTTCAAGCGGCACAAAGAAAAGCGGAACGTAGAAAGCATTGTAGTCCTTCAAAGAATCCATAAGCTCAAGCGTTTCAAGAACATCCTCTTCGCGCTCGTCGGGCAAACCGACGATCAACGTTGCAAGCGGATACCAACAGTTATCGTTAAGTATTCCAAAAGCATTCGCAACAATTTCCGGCCACGTTTCAGGCTCATACGGCAACATTTTACCCGCCATATACTTTCGCATGAGCCTAACGCTGCCCGTTTCGATCCCTGTCTCCGCCGTCACAATGGGCTTGCCGCCATGCGAGTACCAGCTTTTCTCAAGCAGAACCTCGGCTAACTCCTTAACCATCTGCGCGTCACACACGACAGGCGCCAGCGACATATGCGACGGCTGAATGCTCTCAACGCCAGGCGTCTCAGCCACGCCGCGGACAAGCCTCAACACGGCTTCCCTGTTTGGTATGAACCGACGACTTTTCGCACCGTAAAGGAACAAGTCCTCGGTCACCAACGTAATGTGCGAACTCCCCTCAAGCCTTGTCCGCTTCACTTCCTCAAGAACCTGGGGCAAGGGAACATCCACCTTCTTATGCATCGTCGGCGTACAGAACTGACAGTTACGCCCACACCCGCGCGAGATCTCCACAGCACCGTGAATCGCTGCATGCCGTATCAACGGAAGCGCATCATCAGCTGAACCAGGGTTCTCCCTGACAACCCGCGGAAGCGGCTCACCGTTCACAGCTTTCCTGAAGACATCAATGATCAAACGAGGACTTCCGCCCATAACCACACAGTCAACGCCGTACTTGTCGGATACACGTTTACGCTCAAGCTGCCACGCACCGAAGCCTCCGACGACGATTTTGGGCTTAAACCGTCTGATGCTTGAATGCTTTACCAGCAGCCGAAACTCCACAGCGTTCATCGGCTCCCCGCCGCCAATAAGCGAAGAATACGTCTTACTAACATAGCCCATCCCCGTCGGGTCCATGGAAGAGATCCCAACCACCCGCGTGTCTGAACCAACAAACATGTCCAAATCCGCTGGATGAACAACTGCGACCTCATCTTCGCTGAAACCGTTTTCAAGAAGAACCGCCTCAACCTTCCTTAAGCCGTAAGGCGCAAACCGCGCACGCCCGTCAGGAAAGCGGTCAACCGGAGGATAAAGCGCACGCCGAAGCACGCTTCGAGGAACAGGACCACTTCCAAAGCCAGCAACGAACGCCACGAACGGATTGTTGAAGTAATCACTCATCTCCGTCGCTGAAGCCGTCAACACCACTTTACAACCTTTCACGCCCAAAGCATCGCCTAGCCTGTTCACACATAGATTAGAACAAAAGATTCGTGCAACTCTTATTAATAACTATTGTTCAAACCCTCTGAAAACCTGAACAGGCAAGCCTGAAAACTCCAGAATAAAAGCATCAAACACTGCAGACTCAGCCACGCAGCATTTTTAAGCTTCGATGCCTGAATCAAGCCAGGCGAATTTGAAATGATAATGTACGAGAAAAGAGATATCCGCGTATTGCCCGACGACACCGACGCCTTCGGACGACTGAACTGGTTAGCGTACTTGAGATACTGCGAAGAAGGCGAACTTGGACTCATGGAAACACTTGGATTTTCAGCCATGTATTTCTACAAACTGATGCGAATCTCTTTTCCGCGGAGAGCAGCCGTCTTCGAGTACCTTTCGCCAGTTCCGCCAGACAGCTTAATCGACATCGAAACATGCGTCAAACGCGTAGGCAAAACCTCACTCACACTCGCCCACACCTTCTACAAGAAAAGACACCCGGAAGACCAAAGAACCATCGCCGCAAGAGCTGAAGTCACAATCGTCGCCTTCAACGACCAGACATATGAAAAAACAAACCTCCCACCACAACTGCTCGAAGCCCTCAAAAAAGTCAACCAAAAAACCTGACCGAGAAGCCACCACAGTAAACACCCTTGCAGTTAAACTCCAAAACACATGCTGACCAGCAAAACCCACGGGAACAACTTCCTAAACAAAAAACACTGTTACACCCGACTCTTTCGTCATAGACTGCGATTCAACGAAAAAAAAGACCGTCAACAACAAGCTTCATCGCTACCTCTGTTTTACCCTAATCGCCCTGCAAAACAGCCAGGTGACTACACCTAAGAAAGAATGGTCTGGACAGAGGAAAAGCCTTCAGCGACCCAAACTCAGAAGCACACAACCCAGCGTTCGTTGACACGTATTTACCATGACAAGTCAAGTTTTCTTTACTAAGCCGCGGCGAGCAAGCGCTTTTCCAAGTCAAACAAACCTTACAAAAACTCTTATTACATGAATAAGCCTAAAACATAACGTTAAAGGCGAAATAAGGATGCTTCAAGCCGCGGCCAAACTGAGCGTTGCCATGCTGACATGCTTGCTAATCACGTTGTACCACACTCATGACTCGTCAGCGAACTTTATGCCGCCCATTCCGGACCTGCCACACATACGCATTGAACCGGATGGCACAGTTAACCCTGCTGACGCGCCGCTGCAGCACGTCGACGACACGTACATTTTAACCCGCGACTTGAACACAGAGTACGTAATCGAAGTTCAAAAAGACAACATAGTCATCAACGGAAACGGGCACGCGATAACTGGAATGGCGCCTTCCGCGATAATACTCGACGGACGATGTAACGTTACCGTGCGAAACGTGACGATAAGAAAATTCAACAGCGGCATCCGCCTCAGAAACGCATGGAACAACCTTATCACAAAAAACATCATAACAGGATGCGACGTCGGAATCTCCTTGGACTACGCAGTTAACAACACGATACTTGACAACGTGCTCACCGAAAACGGCGCAGGCATACTCACCTACAACGACTGCGACTACAACCGCATCATCAGAAACCAGCTCACACGCAACAAGTACGGCGGAATATGGTTCGAGTCTTCCCAAAACGGCGCATGCGAATACAACAGCGTCATCCAGAACATCATCAGCGACAACAGCCAAGAAGGCATAATGTGCCGGTCAACCGTCAACAGCCTCTTCACAGGAAACAACATCACCAACAACGGCTACGGCGCGCCAGACACTGTTGAAGGCTACGGCATATTCCTCTCAGCCCAAAACAACACACTTTACTACAACAACCTCGTCGGAAACCGTGCACACGCCATCACCTTCGGTGCAAACAACCAGTGGGACAACGGCACAGTTGGAAACTACTGGAGCAACTATACGGGCACAGACGCAGACGGAAACGGCTTAGGCGACACACCGTTCCAGGCAGGAAAAAACACCGTCGACAACTATCCACTGATGAAACCCGTAGACATCACCGTTATAACCTTGCTCAATGTGCCAATTCCCGAAAGCATCGACATAAACTGGCAACCCGATAATTCAGCACTTCAACCAGCTGCGTCAACATCAACCGCGCCGCCAAACAGCCACGCAGAGCCGCCTGAAGCCTCAACTCAAACATCAAACAGTACACCAGTCGAAACGCCTCTCAACACTACTAAGGCAGCAACAGCCACGCCGTCTACCACTCAACCTGAAAAAACAGTAACTGAAAACCAGCCCAGCCAAGCCACGCCAAACACACTAACCCCGCAAAGCAACCAGTCCGCCGCAGTCACGTTCAGCATAATCCTCGCATTCATCACCTGCTCAGCCTACGTCACGCGCAAGACTCGAAGGCGAAATGGAGGAAACAACAAGCAATGAACAAAAAAGCTCTAAAAAGCCTGATACCTGCTCTTTTACTTTTGACGTTTACAATCATAGTCTTAAACGGCACAAGCACCCGCTTCGTCAACGCAAACTTCTTTCCGCCGTCCCCGCCGTCACCAGCCGTGACAATAAAGCCCGACGGCTCCATAACGCCGTCTTCAGCGCCTATCCAACGGCTAGGCCAAACCTACACGCTTAAAGCTGACATAGACGGCGTTACTCTTGTTATCCAACGCAGCAATATCGTGGTCGACGGCGCAGGCTACACGCTTCGAGGAAACAACAACACCGCAGGCGTCTTCCTTCAAGACCAGAGAAACGTGCTCATCAAAAACCTGACGATCACAAACTACGTCTACGGCGTCTGGTTCACATGGGGCTTGTCAGCAGACCAAGGCGCCAGAGACAACACGATCGCCAACTGCACGTTAACAAACAACAAGTACGGCGTGCTCGCCGCCATGTTCACACAGGGCAACACACTCGACGGAAACACCATCAAAAACGGCGAGTACGGCGTCTACATCAGCGCTTCCCAAAACAACACACTCACGAAAAACCTCCTGTACAACAACACGTACAACCTATGGGTTGACGCCGAAACCTCAGGCGCGCCTGAAGGATTCACAAATAACATTGACGCTTCGAACACCGTCGAAGGCAAACCAGTAATCTACTGGACAAACCAGAAAGACCGCGCAGTACCATCGGACGCAGGCTACGTTGCCCTCATAAACTGCACACGAATCACCGTTCAAAACCTCAACCTACGCAAAAACGGGCAAGGTGTACTCCTCGTCGCCACAAAGGATTCAGCAATCACAAACAACACGATAGAAAACAACTATCGCGGCGTAATGCTTACAGGCACGTACGCCTCATGCAGCGGAAACCGCATAACCGCAAACATTGTCATCAACAACACGAAAACAGGCGTAATGCTTCAAGGCGTCGACAATAACATAGTCAGCCACAACCGAATCGAGCGAAACCGTGAAACAGGAATAGACCTCTTCGAAGCCGTGGAAAACGTTCTAGAAGGAAACAACATAACCGCAAACATGGAAAACGGTGTAAAACTCTGGTTCTCCGCAGCACAAAACGTCATTCGCGGAAACTACATCACGAACAACGGAAAGGGCATATTAATCGCCGACTCCTTCGACAACCAGATCATCGCAAACACAATAGTTGAAAACAACGGCTGGGCATTACGATTCGAAGGTTCTCAAAACAACAACCTCATCTACCTAAACACAATCGTCAACAATAGAGTAGCCGAGGGCCTTCAGGTTTCAATCCCCGGTGCATGGGGAAGCATAGGCACCCAGCACAAAGGCGGCAACGTCTGGGATAACGGCACCGTCGGAAACTATTGGGGCGACTACAAAACGCGGTACCCAAACGCGTCTGAAATCGCCAACACTGGAACCGGCGACACACCCTACTTCATCAACGAAAACAACATCGACAGACGCCCACTCCTACGCCCGACCAACGCGGTCATCAGCACGGAAGCGACACCACTACAGACGATACATGACTGGACAACGCTTCAGCACGACGAAAAACGAACTGGCTGCACACAGAGCCCACCGCCCGAGGACAACCGAACAAGCTGGAAACTTCAGACAGGCGGACCCATAAACTCAGGAATCGCCGTAGCTCAAGGCTTAGCTTTCGCCACATCCGCAGACGGCTACCTCTACGCTGTGAACGTGACAACAGGCAAAGAAGCCTGGCGCTTCTGGACAGGACCCGAAAGCAATTCGCCATCAGTTGCAAACGGCAAGGTCTTCATCACTGTGAAATCAGGCGCCGTCCATGCTGTCGACGCAAAGACAGGGAAACTCGTTTGGAACCGAACACTCGACGAGGAAGCCTGCCCAGGTGCACCGCTCGTTCTCGGCTCAAGAGTATTCATAAACGGAAAAACTAAAGTTTACGCGTTGAACGACGCCACAGGCGTACTGCTTTACATTCAACCAATGGCAAGAGGGCAAAGTATAGGACCACTAGTTTACAACGAAGGCTTAATCGTTGCACCTGTACTATCAGGCGAAGTCGGGGTCAACGGTTTTGAAGCAAACAACGGCTACGCGCGGTTCTGGATGACACTTTCACCAACCCCTGCAGACAATATTAGAAACTGTCCAGCAGCATACAACGCGTCACTCTTCATCCTCGTATCGACACCCGAAGGAAGCACAAGCGTGCATGCCCTAAACACCATGAACCTGCCGCAGTGGACGAAAACCGTTGACGGCGTCACCGAAGCCTCTCCAGCAATTGCAAACGATGTTCTCTATGTCGCAACCCAAAAAGCAGTCTACGCGCTCGACGCCGCCTCCGGAACAACACGATGGAACCGCACACTAGATAGTAAACAACCAATCAAAGCCTCACTAACAGTTGCAAACGGCAAATTGCACCTCGCCGTCGGAGACACGCTTTACGCCCTCGACGCAGACAACGGACAACCCCTGTGGACCTACAAAGCTCAAGGATTAATCCAGTCGTCTCCCGCCATCACAAACGGCCTCATAATCTTCGGCGCCTCGGACGGCAACCTCTACGCCGTCGGCTACCTGCAAACGCAAACATTTCATGCTGGAACATGGAACAACACAGACTACTACGTGCAAGTAAACAGCAACTCCACAATAACCAACTTCAACTTCAACCCAGTTATGAAACAGATAGCTTTTCAGGCAAGCGGACCAACAGGCACAATAGGACAATGCAACATAACGATACCTATCGCTCTGCTAAACGACAAGTACACAGTCACACACAACGGAAAAACCTTAACATACCGACAAGAATCCAACCAAACCCACAACATACTCTACTTTAGCTACATCCATGAATCCAACGCGCAAATCGCAGTGAAAGGCACAAAAGCCATCCCAGAACTCAACACGCCCAGCACTATCGCACTGTTAGTAGGCGTCACCGCGTTTCTAGCCGCAACCACACGCATAACCAACCGAAAAGTACATGTTTAAAATCTGCTACACATACGCGGAAAAGAAACAACCCGCACAGAAAAAGCCCACGGAACACTTATCCCACGCGTGGACACTAAAATACACAGTGCTTCCGCTCATTTCTCTCGATACGAAAAGAACGCATGGCACAAAATGCAGGATACGCTGAGACAGTGCTTCCTGCAACAGAAACGCGGTGTCAACCACCAGTGAGGACATACTCTTTATGTTTCTCAGTGTGCACAACACGACTCTTTAAGCCACGCATAAACTTCACAAAGAGCCCTGTATCTTCGGTGTGCACAGGAAAAACGGTTTTAGGCGCCATTGTTCTCAGTATGCTTTGAAGCTGCAACGGCATAATGTGCCCAGAAACGTGGACATGATACTGCGGCAAACCGTAATGCCTTAGCCAGTTCAGAAGCCTTTCAAAGTCCAACTCCATCTCCTCGTTAAACGGTTCCGAAGCAGACAGGACATAACAGCTTCCAGGAGCAGGCTTAAGAGCTACAAGTTCTTCAAAGTCGTAAAAAGACATGACCAATACTGTCTTACACTGGTTTCGGCTTACGTCATCTACGTCGATCAACTTGTGCGCATACCGCTCAACCAGCCTGCTTTCCCATTTTTGCGTGGACTTTTTGTTCTTCACGAAAATCCAGACATCCTCGTCTTCCAGACTCGGCGTCTCCAATCGGCTGTCCATGCGAAGCGCTTCAATCAGGAACGCCTGCTTCATCGAAAGCGCAAGACAGCGCCCGCTGGCTTTAGCCGCACGATAGAACGAATTCAGTCGGTCAACATCTGAACGGCCGAATTCAGCAACCACAAGACCATCTGCGCCGGACACTATGCGCCTGAGCTTGTCTTCCACCTCGACTTCAGAACAAACAGAGGCTCCAGTCATGTTAGTGCCTTCAGTTATCACCGCAACAGGCTCGGAGGCTTTTGCTTTCGAAACAAACTCCGCCGTCATCTCGGGCCTTGCACCGTGGTCCCTGAAATCCCCCGTGTAAACCACTGTGCCTGCAGACGTGTGAATTATGAAGCCGTAGGCGCCTGGGACAGAGTGGTCCACATGAATCGGTTCAACCTCAACGCATCCGACCTTGAAGCGTCGCCCAGTCCGAAAAGGACAAAAACGGATTCCACGCACGTCAAACTCCAAACTGGAACGTGAGACTTCCCCGAGCGACTCAAGAATAATCCGTGTAGTTTCGCCACAGTAAACTGGAATTTCACGCTTGATAAACGACAAATACGCTGAATGGTCAAGATGCCCATGAGAAAGAACTACACCGTCAACCTCAGCAGGCGCAGAGTCGAACCTGTAAACCCCACGGATCTCAGGCAGCATTCCAAGCTCACGAAGGCTTCGTTCACTCCGAGGCGCCAAAAAAGGCGGCGAATAAAACTGCCTCTTCAAAGCGAATGACGCACCAAAATCCAGCAGGATCCTAGTGTCGCCGTCATGAAGAAGAATCTTGTTGCCGCCAATCTCGTCCACGCCTCCGTAGAAGGTCAAACTCGTCATTTTGCCGACACCCAATTTCTCCCTGTTTTCCTACAGGCTTCCGACATGACACGCATAATTGAAGGCAAAGTGAAAATGCTGAACACGCGGACATACTTCGTTTTGCCAGCATCCTGCACAGTCGCAGCGCTACCGCCAGCACACAAGTATCCATGAATGAAGGCTTCCGCGAAAACTCGCGCCTTATCCTCAAAGCCCATGCCGAAGTAGTGTCCACTGTAATACAGGAACTCCGCAACATCCCATGCTCTGTCCCCCTCAAGCTCGCCCTGCTCGAAATCAACAAGCCAAACTCGCCCCTCCCTGTCAACAATGAAGTTTTCAGGCTTGGTGTCGCCTAAACAAATATTCAACTTATGCACCTTCGCCACGGTTTCCCCCGCCTTCGCCACGAGCGCCAGACACCCTTGCGATTCACCCGACGCCGAACGAGTCAACTCCTCGATTACAGCAGTGAAGTTTTTCCCATCGATGTACTCCATGAAAATCACACGTTCAACATGACTTACATGCAGAATCTTCGGAACACTAAACCCTTCCTGACGCAGCAGCGAGTTTATCAAAAACTCCCTTTCAAGCCGTTCCCTGCTCCCAACCGCAAAAGTCCTTGCGCCAGTCGACCACATCGTTAAAGGCAACCATTTAAGGTTTGACCAATCCCTGAAACGTTTTGCCAAAACCTGCTTTTCCACACCGTTCAACCGCATATGCAGCAAGTAAACATCGTTAAGAATTCCGCCAAACGGCTCAACGTTAACCTCCACATCGGAGTCTCCGAACAGTTGACGCGCAAGCGCCTTAACATCAACCCTGTCGGCCAAGGAAACCAAACCATGCGCTGTAGGCACATAAACAAAGCTTCTTGAATCCACGAAACGCGCAGGCTGAACCGACTGCACGCGTCCATCACCTCTCTGCACCTTCGTGAAGCCTTCAGCCTGCTGTAACATAAAACTCAAAAACTGCGGGAAAACGTTAAAAACAGGAGTAAAAAACGCTCTAGGCGCATTCCTTAACAAGCTGGTAAGCCTGACCTGCGGACTCTTACACCTAAAAACAAAAGATTGCGGAATAATCACGTAGCCTTCGGAAAAGCAAACTTTGCCTTCACACGCGAGCCCCTCCAATGCTTCCAAGTATCCATCCAAGACACGTTTAACCATGTTAATGGGAACCACGCCTGAAAGAAAATCAGACAACGTGTAAACAAGCGGCGGAAAAACACGAATACGATTCAAAAGCGTTTCATACATGAAGTATTCAGGCTTAATTCGCATCACAAACGAAAGATTCGGAAAACTCAGCACAAGATCCTCAAGCAATTCAAGGATCAAACGTTTCTTAAGTAAAACTTCGTGGTGATGCAAATACGCAGCGCCTTCAAACGGAACATACGGTAAAATCAAAACCCCTGCCAAACCCTCGCCGAGAAAACCCCTGTCGACATCCCGCTCAAACACCCACTGGTCAACAAACAGAAAGAAAACACTGTACCTGTCGAAAACTTTAACTGCACTCATCATCCTTGCCTTGAAATCGCGTACCACAAGCAAAACCTGAGCCGCACCCACGTCAAACGCATTCTTCAAGGCCAAATCAACAAAAGCAACTGCCACAACATCATCCGCGTCAACAACAGACGCATAGTAATCCTTCACCTTCTGAACTAACAAGCCAGACGCATTCATGCGCAACCCCAAGACTCACACCACCACAGCGACACCAACAGAACATTATGAACAAACCCCTATATATTTGCCAGATGCATCCTCGAAAGACCTCACCCATTCAGAAACAAACAAGAGAAGAGAAAGGCATAAACCAAACTTGCAATAACGCAGAATACACCGCGCTTCATCACCACGCCCGAGCAAGCTTTCTATCGCTCGCAACACAAACCAGAAATACTCAGCAGTACTAACACAACACGTCACCCAGACAATAAAGTGGTCGAAAATATGGCTGAACAACTCGAAGAAGAATTAACGAGGCGACTGGCAAAAGCCTTCCTCGACATCCAGCTTTTACGCATCATCGAAAAAGAACCTGCATGGGGATATAAGATCAAAAAAACCCTCGACGAGAGACTCCGCATTAAACTCCGACATGGCGCACTCTACCCAACACTGGCGAAACTTCAAAAACAGGGATACCTCGAAAGTCAACGCATACAAGAACGTGGACGAGCCCGAAAAACCTACATGTTGACCGAAAAAGGCAAAGTGCTACTGCAAAGCTACAGAAACGTACTCCTCAAGCAGGTGGGAAACGAAGATTCAGCATAACGCTGACTATGAACGTAAATTTCGAAGAGAACAAAAACGCAGCCTCTTATGAATCAAACACTAAACAACAAAGCTTTTATTCACAAAACTCCCAAAAAGGTTCTGGGGGAAAAAGGAGAGTGACAACCGAAACAAGTAAAACCCTCGGCGGAATCGGCGCGCTTCTGATGTTCATCGGCGCAATCCCCATCGTAGGCGCATACATGTGGATAATCGCCTTCGTAGGCTTAGTACTTGTGCTCGTCGCCCTCAAAGGCTTCGCCGACAACTACAACCAAGCAGGCATCTTCAACAACGCACTCTACGGCGTAATCGCCGCAATCGTTGGCGGAGTGATCGCTATATACCTAATGGCTACAGCTGCACTCGACCTTCTATCTAAGCTAGGCATCTCAATAGAAGATATGTCAAGCTGGACAACAATGCCGCAGCTTCAAAACTTGACCATGGAAGAACTTTCACCCTTCTTACTTACAGTCCTCGCAAGCGTAGTCGTCCTCTTTGTGTTCTTCGTCGTGATGGCCTTGCTGGTTAGAAAATCGCTCAAGCTTATGGCTGAAAAAACAGGCGTAAAACTATTCGGCACGACGGGACTGATTCTGCTAGTAGGCGCTATCTTAACCATAGTTGCCGTAGGACTCCTTCTCGTATGGATCGCGCTTCTTCTCTTGGCAATTGCCTTCTTCTCCATTAAACCAGCCCCGCCGCCTGAACCGCCGAAGTAACGCTTTTTCACCCATCCCTTTTTTATCGTTTTCGCCGTTAAACAGGGATATGAATTTCAAATCTATACCGCCGCTTCATAAGTTAGTTAAATATCCACAGCGTACTCCTATCCCGTAAAGCGGAGGACAAAACTTGAAAACTGCAACTATAAAAGAAAGAAAAGAACTTGAAGCAAAAATGGCCGCGGTTTTCGGCGAAAAAATCAAAGAGCTATCTGCAGAATTTCAAAGAATACTGCTAGACGACATGGTCACAGCCTTCGAAAATCGCCTTAAAGTACTCAACCGTGCACAAACTCGGGAACTGATACTGACGAATTAGACGACGAAAAAGACGTATTCCAAATCCATAAAAGCTTTATATAAAAAACAAAGAATAATGGGAAAAGAGGTCTATAAATGAGACGCTCAAAGTTAGAAATGTACATCGACATACTTAAAGTCCTTGCCCACAGAGGACCACTTAAACTAACACACATAATGTACAAAGCAAACGTAAACTGCAGCGTACTCAAGGAGTACCTGGACTTCCTGATCAAGCAGGGTCTAGTTGAAGAGCGTACGCTAGGAAAGAAACGCGTCGTCTACGCCGCTACGCAACGCGGAGTGACCGTGCTCAAATACTTCAGAGAGCTCAAGCAAGTATTGCCCATCGTGGAAGAAGCAAGAGTTCAGACTTCAATTCCTTTGTAAACGCTTAGAGCGTCATCGTCTTCTTTCTTCCATCCTCTTTTTTACGCGTAAATCAGCGTTTTGCCACGCGATTCTGACAGATTGACTGAGCGGTTTGCGTTGTCGAGCCTGCCTTTTCTGGCGAAGAGTAGGTATTTTCTGCGCTTGCTATGTGTAGTGGCTTTCAGTGTTCGAAATAATTACTGATGTTTCGCAAGACTTAATAAACACAACAGCTTCTCTTCTGTTGTACACATACACACTACACAGGGACACACCTTGAGCAAAGATGAACTCCTCGGAAAAAAACCCATACAAATCCTCGAAAAAATACGCGAAAATCTTGAACGCCTCAACCAGAAAATGGAAGTAATCATTGAACTTCAAAAACACGAACCAAAAGAGGCGCAGCTAATCCAAGACGCCCCACTCGACGTCATGACCTTACTATCCATGCCAGACCACCTCAGAAAAACCGCCATGACCGTCTGCCGACTAGGCAGAGCCACCGCCGAGGAGATTGCCCAACAAACAAGCCGGGCGCGTGCTGTAGAAAGCGCCTACCTCAACCAACTCGTCACCATGGGCTACTTGAAAAAAGAAAGAAAAGGAAGAAAAGCCTACTTCTATGTCGACAGAGAAAATGCAAAATGAGGAATTAAAATGGGACGAATCATAGCCGTACACTCATATAAAGGCGGAACTGGAAAAACCCTTTTCGCCGTAAACCTAGCCGGAGCCTTCGCCAAGCAAGGTAAGAAAGTCGCACTCATGGACCTAGACTTCCGAGCACCAAGCCTCTTCGCAATCCTAAACGCCAAGGAAACACAGTTCTGGATGAACGACTACCTAAACGGCACATGCGAAATCAACAAAGTACTCATCGACATTAGCTACAGAATAGGCAACGCAGGCAAATGGTACGCTGGACTAGCCAACCCGTCAACAGAAGCCATACGCGACATGTCCGCAAAAGACCGAAAATGGGAAATGCGCGCATTAGGACGACTGCTTTCGCTTAAGAATCTGCTTTCAGGCGAAAACGGACTCGACTACCTCGTGTTCGACACTAGTCCTGGACTACAGTACTCGTCTATAAACGCCATCGTCGCCGCCGACCTAGTCCTAGTCGCCACCACAAACGACAGGTCAGATGTGGACGGAACAAAACGCATGGTCAGAGAACTGTACAACCTCTTCGAAAAGAAGACAGCCATAGTTCTCAACAAAGCAATGGACACAGTTTCACGTGCCAAAAAAGACGAACTGAACGCAAAAATAAAAGACGCCTACCAAGTTCCACTCCTTGCAGCCGTTCCATGCTTCTGCGACATACTACGCGCTGAAGGCGGACTCGTCTTTCCACAGGACAAGCCAGACCACCCGTTCACACGCATACTCACCGATATGACGCATAAAATCGAAATGAACCAGATAGAGTAACGCAGCGTACCATAGAATATTTAGCCCTTTCAGCAACGTCTGTATACAAAAGCATCAACCAAACTCCATGCAAAAGCTTATAGAACACGCTTCATAAGGTACAATCCGAAACCGGAGAAAAACAAGTGGACAGATCTGCCGTCATCCTAGCCGGAGGGCACTCAACAAGATTTGGGCAGGACAAAGGCTTAATCAAACTCTGCGGCAAACCACTCATTCAACACGTAATAGACGCCGTAAACCCCATAGTCGACGAAATCATAGTCGTAACCAATTCGCAAGAAAAAGCCGCAGAGTACGCCAACATACTTCATGCGCGTGCAAACTTCGCCGTAGACGTTGTCCAATCAAAGGGTCCACTCGGCGGTGCGATAGCAGGCTTTGAAAGCGCCTATGGCGAATACACAGTACTCCTTCCATTTGACACCCCATTCGTGCAGAAAACTATTCTCCAACTACTCTTTGACCTCTGTGTGAACAAAAACGCCGTCATACCAAGATGGCCCAACCAGAACATCGAACCCCTTCAATCGGTTTACCGAACAAAACCCGCCGTAGCAGCCGCGCGAAACGCGCTGGAAACAGGCCAGAACACGATGAGAGCAATGATCGAAAAACTACACAACGTAAGATACGTCTCCACGCTAGTACTCCAACAATTCGACCCCAACCTAAAGACGCTTTTCAACATAAACACACCAGAAGACCTAAAAAAAGCCGAAGCCCTTGCCAAATCTACGAAGCAATAAACATTTTTCCAGACTACGCGCTCTTACGTTTTAACCCCTCGTCCAAACCGCGCCCACGGACAACGTTGAAGCAAGTTCGGAACTCGAAGACAAACGAACTATAAATAAGCACGACAACAGAGAACCGAAAAGCGCCTTTGTATTTGAAGACAATATGAAATTTCGTATCAGACTAAAACTGAAAACACAAAAAACCTTAAAACAAACTCGAAACCCAACCCCACACCGGTAGACACCAATAATTGCCCACGCTACATGCTCAATCCCGCATGCGCAGGCCCATCTTCATAAGCTTTCTTGCCTGTTGTACACGCGAATCACAAACGAACATGGATTTTTTACAACAAAAAGCTAAAAAAAGCAACCACCAGAAACACAATTGACAAAGAAAATCTAAAAGCTACTCCCACGAATCATTCCAAACAGGCTTCGAAACACTTGCAAACAACACTAAACACGCTTCAAACGAATAGCTGAACTCAGAGACATGCTTTAAGCTTCAAGAACACCACCGAAAAAGCGAAACCATTACCATTCTCCACAGGATAAATCGCACCAAAAGCTCCGAGCGCATGACCACTTGATCATCCGAGATTAACGGTTACTGCTAAAGCACCTATTATCGGAGAAACCTTCAACTTCAGAAACCAAAATCGTAAATACCTACACATGGCGATCAGATAACGCTTACACATGCAAAAACTGAGACCAGAAAATGCCTCAAGTCTTGCCTTAGAATCCACAGTTCAAACGCAACTGTTTTGCAAATAAATCTGGCGCTATCACCCAGCGACAATTATCAGCTACTCCACGACTGAAGTCGGGAGTTTCCCTTGAGTGATTTTTATGAAACACTGCGCATGCACACAAGCTACGTCCTTTTTTGTAGCCAAACCACTGGCGCGGGCAATCAATAGTAACGCAGCTTTTGATGAGGTTAAAATAGCTCTGCCGCAATCTGCTAAATAGGCGCAATTTGCCAGGAACCTGCACATGAATAATGAGCGAAACTTGCTAATTTCTCTATTGAAATTGTCATCAACAGGAAAAGTATCCTTCGAAAATTTACAGAAAGACGCAAAAATGTGCAATGCCGTAATAACCCAGTTGCTTCATAAACTGCAAAGCCAAAAGCGAATATATTTGGACGCCGACGGCATCACGATAAACGAAGAACAAAGACTAAACCTAGCCACCCAAGCAGTTGCATTAGGCGTCGATCCCCAACGCGTGAGCAATCTGCTTAAATGGCAAGAGTTTGAACACGTTTGCGCGCTTACGCTTGAAAACAATAACTACGAAACACTGAGAAACTTACGCTTCACGCATTCCAACCGAAGATTTGAAATAGACATCATAGGTTGCAAGCGACCGCTTGTCCTATGCATAGACTGTAAGCAATGGCGCCATGGACTACAAGGTTCCAGAGCAGAAACCATTATTACAGCGCAGCTTGCACGAACCATGGCGCTTGCAGACACGCTTCCAAACCCGGCCATAAAAATCGAATGCACAAAATGGAGTAATGCATACTTTATACCCGTCGTACTCTCACTGACGCAAAACACCAAAAAACTCCTAAAAGGTATACCTATAGTCCCTGTTCTGCAACTCCAAAACTTCCTGCAAGAAGTTTGGGCCCATATGGAAGAGCTGGCAGTAATATCTAAAAAATACGCGAAACTTGCGTGAGACACCCATATAAAATTATACTGCACACACAGTTTCGCTTACGCTAAGATTTAACTCATGAACTGCTAAAACTTTTGGTTCATCTACTGGTTGCTTAAAGATTTTTTATTTACAGGCGAAGTAGGAACATAGGAACCGTACGCTTATATTTTCGAAACTCTTCCCCAAACCGCTTCTCCATTTCTTCATCCTCTATTTTGGCGAGTCGATAATACAGGATGACCATGATTGGCCACAATAAAAGCGTAGTAATCGTAGTCCACAGAACATTCATACCGAGAGTTATCAGCAGAAATCCCAAGTATTGTGGGTGACGGACGTGCCGGTAAATGCCTGTTGTTACAAGTTGACCTTTTGCATTGTGAATTTGTTTCCAACCAAGAATAATCAACAGTATTCCAGACAGAATAATTATGTTTGAGATGGGTACCATGAAAAACCACAAAATAAAGACGAATAAGTCATATCCTATTAATCCTGCAAGAAGGTACCACAAGCTACCTGGGTTACCAATTCCAAAGCACCATGTGATAATATACATAGTCAAAGGGAAACCATACATCTCAACATATAAGGCAACTATAAATGCTAAATAAACGCTTGAAGGAAGACGTACCCTCCTTCTTCCGAATTTTATGAATAAGATGAATAAGCTGAAAAGAATAACGTTCAAACCAACGAAAGCCCAATCGACTTTTCTATGGGGCAAATAAGCTAATGGAAAAGCGAGACTGAACTTGTAACTTATCGAAAACCAAAATAACAAAAACGACATTAACAATGCTAACACTATAATGCTAAGTACGTATTTGAGCCTGTTCATTTCATGTTCTCCCTTTCATTTAACCGCACACGAATGCACAAACAACACGTATACAGTGAGTCTCTAATGCACTTGTTTACAGTGTTACCATAAACAAACTGAAAAGGATACATGCGCCCGATTATTTTTCTTTCCCGCTCCTTATTACTCAAAGGATAGTGCCAGCCTTAAAGCATTTTGTGTGTATATAAAATTATACTTCAAAGCACCACCTGTGCATAGTCGAAGCTATATTCAATATTCCGCTGAAACAAGAAACCTCGCCTTTGACGCTCAAAACGAAACGGTTAACCCGCATCACAAAGCTTCGCACCACACGCTACAACGTTAAAACAAGAAAGATGATGTCTGTGTGATGTAACAGACTTGCAGCGTCAGGAGCGCGTTATATCTAAGTTTCCGCGGTCTCGTTTAAGAATCCTAATTTTCTCTGGAAGCTTGCCCTTTTCCCAGTCGGTCCAGTTTACTTCCTTGAAAAGCCACTTTTTTCCCAGATGCGCTGCAAGTACTGCATGCTTGTATTCGTTACTCAAAGGGATGAGCTCATTGAGAAACCTGAACAACTTGTCTACCTGCTGCCGTGGAAAATACGCGTAATAACTCGCGTTTTTAACTTCAAAAGCGTAGACATGCTGCGCTCGTCGCGCTATTATGTCTGGCAACGGGTTCAGGCTTGGGTTACTGACGGGCACACGCACTGCGTTGTAACTGTGTTTTTGCAGGAGCTTAACCAGAACGTTTTCGCTGTAGAACCCTCTCTTGCGCCAGCGCCTTAGAGCAATTTTGTCAACTTCCTTCACCATTTTGCAGGCCGCTCCGCTGTTCAGCAAATCTGCTTGAGGAAGTAAAAAAGCCGTTTGGTGTCAGCATAAATCTTTAGTTGTGTTTATGCTTTTGTATACCGCAAGCCTTTGTGCTTCCGCCACTCGTTATGTTGGAATGCCTATGGTGACGTTAATAAGAACAAGTAATACTTACTTAACGAATGCAACCTGAAAATAAAAAGACAACGTTGACGAATTAAAAAACTCGCATACTTTGTCAGGAGTTTTTACCGCAAGTTTCTACATGTACACTTATCTTCGCCCCGAAAAGACATTGCAAACCAACCAAAATGCAATCTCACCGAAAAGTCAACATCTCTCTACAGCTTATCCCGGTATACAAAAGCATCAACAAAGCACAGAAAAACATCAGCCTGGCAACCGCCAACTAGAAAAAGTCTACGGAACAGAAAAACTGGCAAACAACACTAATAACCAGTCCGACCCTTAGGCTGCATTGAGGCAGACCAGCCAACCATGTTCAAGCAAACCAGCAAAGGTCAATGTAACCGAAAACAACTCACCCTTTAGCCGAGACGAAAAATACAACCTCTCAATGGCAAAATATAAACTTAAACCCTGCAGCTTCTAAGAGACTTCCATAGCTGAACAAGAGGAAGCTTTCCAACAACACAATTTGCAAAACATCCAGCTTAACATTGTGAACTGAAAATCCCACATTCGTTCGGGGAGCGGAGTAAAGCGAAAAGAAGCTTTGTGCATTTCTCATGAAACTTCCCTGTCAATAGGCGCAGGGTAGGCCGAGGTCTCCGCTGCAGGTACATGCGGGGTCAGGTCAACCGCAGAGGCAGAAAGTAAACACCCCTCAGAGGTTAGTAGCTCGCCTTCTCCGCAATTGAAAGAGCGCAAAAACAGCAAAGCAGCGTGCTGTCCCTTGCCGTGGCGTATGGAGAGAAGCTTCAAAGCTTCAGAAGCCCAACGGGTTTTCCCCGCGTCATTTGCTATTAGACTGTGATGCCATCGAAGGAAGGTCGAATTGTATACCTCTGCGTTTGGCATGGAGATTTTCGTCGGTCTTTCTATAAGGCCACGGTGATCTCCATGCTGAGGAGTGAACTGCACTAGCAAAATGCTTAAAAAAAGCTTCTTTAACCATTTAAGCCACGATTTCAGCTGTTTAGTTTTTCGCTGTGGACCGCGTGTGAGGCTGGAAAAATCATCGCTGCATGTTCGAAAATAAACATCTGCGAAAATCGCCTTTTTATTCCTTAAAAGCTTTTTTTGCAGTTAAAAGCCATGTAAGACTTTTTCGAACGACCGAAATTTTTCTGGTTTGCAGCAGAGTTTTTGTGTACACATACCGGCATATTACGTTTTCTGAAATAACCTCTTTAACGCATTATTCCGCAAAGTCTAGCAAGTGCACAGGGGAGAAGGAGCACATTGGACGTTTTCGGCGAAGGCGTCGAGACGATTTCTTGCAGCATCAACGGCTGCTACATCAAAAAGACATGGGACTGGAGCACGTTCAAGACGACCGAGGGCTACCCAGTTTCAGACAGCCTTATGGACTGGGTTATAGGACAGGAACAGGCGTTGAACGAAAGTCTTCTATGCCTTGACGAATGGGTGCATAAACTGAAGCATCTTAACACGGCCAAATGGTATGAGCAATGGAGCAAGCCTGGAGAGAAAAAACCCTCATCAAAAACGTTGATCAGTCCTGGACCGTACCTTCTTCTTTTAGGCGACCCGGGAACGGGCAAGTCGCTTCTGGGGCGGGCTTTGGCCGAAAAGTTAACGCAAACTTACAGAGAAAACGGCATAAAACTCTACGATGTACTCTGCTGGAAAAACCCCGTGTTGCCAAGCGAACCGCAGATTTCGGTGCACAACGCAGGCGAGGGAAAACGCATACTCAGGGAAGAACAACTGAAAGAGCTAAAACGCAAGTTCACAACAAAAGTCGGCCTAAGGGCGCTCCAATGGTTAATGCTAGCCATAGGATTATTCCTCTTAGGCTTGGGCTTCTACTTTATCTTTCAAGCTTGGCAGTCATGGATGAGCAACAGCAGCTATTTAGGCGAACCACTTCAAAGCTTCTACAACGGCAACTTTGCCGCCTACTTCGTGGACCATTTTCTCACAGTGGTCCCAATGACTTTCATTCCTGCTGGGAGCCTGATATTTTTCAGCATTTTCATATGGTGGGTTTCCCGAATGGGTGGTGTAAACATCCTCCGTGGAATAAGCGGAGCCCAACAATCGGACACGCCCAAGCTGATAGTCGACAACAGTTCAGGTCACGCGCCTTTTATCGATGCTACGGGACATAGAAGCGCTCAACTCTTCGGTTCTGTCGCATGGGACCCATACCAAACCGGCGGTTTAGGCACACCTGAACACCAGAGAGTAACTGCAGGCGACGTTCACTTGGCGTCCATGGGTATACTGTACATTGACGAGATCAAGAATTTAGACTCGGAAGAAGCAGTGACACTTCTAACGGTGCTTGAAGATGGGCAATTACCTATAACTCTCCGCGGGAAACTCCACGGTGGCGATACCGCTGCGATGACCGTTTCAACGGAACCAGTGCCAGCCATTACTTTCTTAGTCGGCGCAGGCAACTTTGACAGCATCAGCCAGATTCACCCTGCGCTAATGGACCGCATATACGGATACGGCAAAGTAGTGCGTATGAATAACGACATGCCCAACACTATAGAGAATCGGCGTAGGTATGTGCAGTTTATCGCGCAAGAAACTAAGCGTTTCAACCTGCTACCATTCACTCGGGAAGCATGCATCGAAGTTGTTGAGGAAGGGCGAAGAAGAAGTAGCAAGAAGGATGCGCTTTCAACCCGTTTCAGACCGCTTGTTTCAATAATCAAGACTGCTTCAACCCTAGCGATGAACGAAGGATGCAAAGCCGTGGAGCGACGGCATGTCGTCGAAGCATTGAACGAGCACTGTAAAACGATTCAAAGACAACTACTCGAACACGAAATAAGCGAACGCGGCAAGCTTTTAGAAATAAGCCCCTCAGGCGCAAAACTCGGGGAAATATACGGCTTAGCCGTTGTCCGAGACCCCTACAGTGGCGAAATGACGGGCAGCGTCCTTTGCGTAAAAGCACAGCTTATGAAGACAAACGCTTTACCAAGGGAACAACCGCTTCGAGGCTACTACAAGGTTACAGGCGTCGCAAAAGGACAAAGTTTCATTTCAGACAGCATAGCCAAAGTGCGAAGTGCTATACTTCAAAAATACGGCATAGACATTGCTCAAGATTGCCTAACACACATCGACTTCGCCCAGTCCTACGGCGTTGACGGTCCGTCAGCAGGTGTAACGATGGCGATTCTTTTGTGTTCCTTAATTGAGGGCAAACCCATTAGGCAAGACGTGGCGGTAACAGGGGAAATCAACCTTGGCGTGGACGGACAAATACAAGTCACCGCAGTCGGAGGCATTCATGAAAAAATAAAAGCGGCTGAAGCATGGGGTTTCAGAAAAGTAGTAATTCCAAGGAAAAACTTTGAGCACTCTCTCGAAGTACGCGATTATAAAATCGCTGTGGTACCTGCATCAACGCTTGACGACTACTTAAAAGAATGCTTACTGGAAGAACGCGCCTTAGAACTGCCAACCCGCTTTTTCAAACATCACGCATAGTCCTTTGCGCGACAGTTTTGCAAAACAAAGTATATGCAGTGCTCTTTAAAGGTGGCCTCAGTGATGTTCGCATTACACGGTTTCCTGAAACTACACCAAAGACCACCCAACTCACTTGAATAAGCACTTGCACAGAGCGACTGTTGTAGAAACATTTTTGAGCTAGCCAACCCAAAAACAAACATAGACAAAACAATGAGCTCCTTCAGAGTTTTCAACAAAACGTTGCACTTCTCAACAAAAGGCGCCATAGACTTTGTTGACCTCACATGTGAAGTCCAAGACGCTGTAGTCCAATCCCATGTCAAAAACGGTTTGGTGCATGTCTTCGCTCCTCACGCAACAGGCATAATAATCTTAACGGAAAACGAGCCGAGTTTACTGAGAGACATCTCGAATTTCATACGCCAACTAGTCCCCGAAGGCAAAACATATAGTCACCCTTCAAACGCTCACGCGCACCTGCGTTCAGTTCTACTGCCCCCGGACAGGACAATCCCAGTGGTTAACGGACAACCCGCATTTGGAACCTGGCAGTCCGTACTCTTTGTCGAAACAGACGTATACCCCAGAAACCGACTCGTAATGATCCAAGTCTTTGGCGAAGAATCGTCCTAAAACTCATGCTGCAAAAGAATGAATGATTCAGCTCTGTTCTTCTTTAAGGCAGCACCAACTTCAAGACTTCAAGATAGCCTGCGTCTTATGTCTTCCTACTGAGCTGCCACCTGACTATGCAATGGCGAGGTCAGGCTTTTTCGTTTCTCGTATTCAGAAAATCTCATAAAGCAAGCGCCAAAAATACAAGTACATGCAAAGTTCTCAGGATCATTTCACTATTTCTTAGCAGTTTTAAATCAACTTTTCAAGCTTCGTTCATTTTTCGCCAAGGCAAAAAGCCGCATGACACGAATGCCCATGACTGCAGATTGAATAGCTCAACCCGATAATACTTTTTTCAATGTCTAAAACCAACAGTGAAGCAGGTGAACAACATCCTTGACATGGAAGAACACCGATGTACATGACCGGCTGCAGCAATCACACGCCCAAAAGTATGCGAGCAGAAGCAGCAGCTTTCTCTCAGCGCTAAACAGTTGTGGCATCTATATAAGCTTCGCCCATTTTCGATACACGAATGCGTGGATCCCAGCTCTAAAACCGAAAAATGCGAGTTAAAGCGCACCGACACATGACTTTTGACGACGCTCTTGTATACGATGAAGACACAAGCCGTTGTCGTTCGTGGATTGAGATAGTCTTACATGTTTTGTAAGCGAAAAAGTTTGGCAATTAACTCTTACAAAGGAATTAGTTTATAATCTGGTTCGTGATCAGCCTATTAGAACCCTAAAAACCGAACGTTTGATGGTGTTGTAAGCTTGAAAGCTTTGCTAAACGATGGGTTAGAGAAAGAGGGCATTGCGCTGTTTAAGGAATTCGGCATAGAAACAGACCTTCGAAAACGTGACATGAACACATTGATAAACGAAATTGGGCAGTTCGATGCACTCATCGTAAGGAGCACTACTAAAGTAACGCGCGAAGTGATCGAAGCGGGTGCACGAGGGCGGCTCAAGATAGTGGGAAGGGCCGGTGTGGGTTACGATAACATCGATGTGGAAGCGGCTTCCGAATTCGGCATCATAGTGAAATGCGCTCCTTACGGAAATACGAACGCTGTTGCGGAACTAACGATTTGTCTTCTTTTAAGCGTATCACGGTGTGTTCCACAGTCGCACATGTTGCTGAAGAACGGTATCTGGGAAAAAGAACGCTTCAAAGGAATAGAGCTTTCACGTAAAACGCTGGGCATACTTGGCTGCGGTAAGATTGGCCAGCGCGTCGCAGAAATTGCCCGAAGAGGTTTCGACATGGACGTCTTAGGCTACGATATAAAACCATGCCCTAGTGTAAGCACGATAAAGTTTACTTCGAAAGAGGAGGTCCTCAAGAAGGCAGATTACGTAAGTATACATACAGGCGGAAAAGACGTCATTGTTGGCGAAAAAGAGCTTTCACAAATGAAGCCGACGGCTTATCTAATAAATACTTCACGAGGCGCCAACGTGGATGAAGAAGCCCTGTACAACGCCTTGAAAACGCATCGAATTGCAGGAGCTGCACTAGATGTCTACGCGGAGGAGCCGAAGAAAGAGGGCGCTGAGTTTCTGAGCAAACTGAGAACCCTCGACAACGTAGTCTTCACGTCGCATCTTGGTGCTTCAACAGTTGAAGCGCAGCGAGAAACGTCGTTGGAGATTGCACGAGTAGTTGCAGGTTATCTTTTAGGCGGCGACTTCGCGAATGCTGTAAACGCTGGCGAAACAATAGAGCTTGAGGAAAAGCCTGTGTACACATTGTTCATACATCACAGGGATGTACCAGGGGTTTTCGCTAGAATCGATAAAGTACTCGCTGACCACGACATAAACATAAGAGCGAACTATTCGAGGCAAATTGGGAAGAGTGGATACGCCATTTCGGTCTACGTTGTACACCAGCCCATCACGCCTAAAATATTACGTACTTTGGAAGGTCTAGAAAACGTTCGAAGCGTAAAAGTGTAACAAAAATAAAAAAAGCGAACGGAAGAAAAGGTTGATAGCATAAAATGCTTAAATCTTTTTCTTTTCAAGCACTTGTCTGAAGCTCTTACCGCAGCATTCGTACAACCCTATTGTGAGCTGCGTTCGTTTTCCGTTTTTGTCAGGCTTGCCTGCCATCTTCCAAGTTTTCTTCGGCGTTTTAACTTCTTTTCCGCAGTTTGGACATTTTACCATCTATTTAACCTCGCAAGCGATTTATGCGTTGATTTGGAATAAAACGTTTTCCATGTTTTTCATGTTTCAGATTTGCTCTGTTAACAGCGTTCTCACGTGCTTTGCCCGCATGCGTCTTGCTGAAAGAGACGTCTTGCAACCGTTGCGTACAGTTCATAGTCGCGGTCGGAGAAAAGTACGAAAACGACTTGCTTCAGCTTGCCGTTGTCGCCTATATAATCTTTCACAGTCTTGAGTGCGGTGTAGCTGGCTTGTTCAACTGGAAAGCCATACGCGCCTGTACTAATCGATGGAAAAGCCACCGAGGATAATCCTGTTTTCTCTGCAAGTTTCAAGCAGTTCAAATAGGCCGTTGCCAAAGCCTTTGCTTCTCCATATTTACCGCCACGCCACACAGGTCCAACGGTGTGGATGACGAATTTGGCCTTCAAGTTTCCACCAGAAGTAATCACAGCCTCTCCAGTAGGTAACCCTTCAGGCCACTTGTTTCTTCGTATCGCTAGACATTCTTCGCGGATCTTGGGTCCGCCCTTGCGGTGAATTGCGCCGTCGACGCCTCCGCCGCCCATAAGTGTTGGGTTGGCAGCGTTCACGATGGCTTCCGTCTCAACCTCCGTTATGTCGCCCTTCATGAGTTTTACTTCAACTTTTTTGACGACAAAAACAGTTTCGGGCAACACTTATTCCCCTAAAGTATCATGCTGAGACCTGTGGTTAAGGCTGAAAGCAGGAACCACGATCCAAAAATGGACAAGACTAAAAAGCAAAAGGCACGCGCACCTTGTTGCACTCTTTCACCCCACATTATGGACGACTTGTAGGCTAAGAATCCGATCAGCGTGTACCATGCGAAGTCGCAAAGCCAATGGACAACCATAAAAACAGCGAAGGCAACTTCACCGAAGGCCCTCGCGTTGAGAACAAGTGTTGTGCCAATCGATATCCACCATAAAATGAAACCTGCATTTGCACCCGTTGTCCAAATTCCAGCCACGAAGGCGCCGCCTTTAGCCTGTTCAGGCACAACAGCAGTTTTCTTCCGGTTCATGAACGATTGAAAGCCCATATATATCATTAGGAGACCACCCACGAACCCGACGATTACCTGAACCGTTTCGGGCATTAAGTAACTTGTTAAGCCATAGTATATGCCTATCATCAAAGGAAACTCCACAACGCCATGGCCAAACGCAATGAAAAGACCTGCCGTCCTACTTTTTGCTCCCTTGTCAAGTGTAACCGCAAACAACGGACCTGGCAAAAGAACACCCGATAAAGAGATGAAAACAACCGAAACCAAAAACAAGTAAAACTGCATTATCACCTCCATGAACTGCTAACTTCCTCCACCTTACTTTGTAGCAACATAAACCCCGTAATAATATGGATGCTCGCTTAAAGGCAACTGTTTTTCCATCGAAGGCCCAACGTGCAAATTGTTCAAACTGGTCGCTGTTGAGTTCGTTTTCAACATGTCGACTCCTTTTTTGGTTTCGCTACCCAAAATCAAGTTATTAATACGGTTTTGTATTTGAACGACTTCTGCACTATTGCTTGCGTTTGAATACGCTTCAAGCAGCTTGCTGTTTAACTCAAGGAAAGTGTGACCCCACGTAAAAAGAGACAGCAGCTCGATGGCTTCAGACTTGAAACCTGCAATGTACAATGCGGCAGCAAGGGCTTCTGCTGTTGTCAGCCTTGTAGGTTTGGCAAAGTTTACAGGGTTGCCCGCGAAGAGCACTGGAAGACATCTTGCAGTTCCCTTAACATGACTATGAAGGATTTTTTCGCAATGGTTCCAGCTACAGTCCAACGCAGCTAGCCCGTGATTTAAGATACGTTCCCTGTCTGATGGTGCGAATGCAAATTCTGCAAGCGGGTTCAACACGATTGCTCGTTTTGGCAAGTAACGAATTTTCTGGACGATACGTACGAAACCATGCGCCCTAAGCTTAAGTGCCGTACACCTTTTAGGGTCGCATTGGCTTGCATGGTACACTGTGATTCTGGGCTGGTCAAACATTTTTCTTCCGCAACCGCGCATGATTCATGGGGTTATTTAAGACCTGAGGGATCCATTCGATCAGGTCGGAAGCAACAATATGGTACCCAAGCTTTTCTACAGCGAAATCGCCTGAGGCACCATTTGCGAAAGCAGCTGCTGCAGCAGCGGCAAACGGTGTATTTCCCTGAGCCAGCAAGGCGCCTGCGATTCCTGATAACACGTCGCCCGTTCCGCCAACGGTCATCCCTGGATTTCCGGTGAAGTTAAATTTGAGATTTTTCCCATCTGAAATAATGTCAACATGTCCTTTCACGAGTAATGTGACATTCAGCATCGCAGCGGTCTTTTGTATTTCTTTGGCGCGTTTCTGCAGGTCTTCAGGCAACCTTTGCCCAGTAAGTACAGCGTATTCTCCTGAGTGGGGAGTAAATACAGCCCGTGTTTTGAGGGGTTTCTTGAAGCGGGCAAAGGCTTTTAGCCCGTCAGCGTCTAGCAACAGTGGCTTCTGCGCACGTTCGACAACATTAAGGAAATCCTCGACGAAACTCATAGTTTCAGGATGAAGCCCTAAGCCTGGTCCAAGCACCACGGCGTCTACGGTCTCTACGTAGCTACTTAAAGCCGTGATGTTCTCACAGTTCAAATGCTCGCCCTGCAGTTTCAGAGTGATCAAGTCGGGTGAAATGGAAGACACTGCATACGCTGTTTTTGCAGGTGCTGCAAGGTAAACTATGTCTGCGCCTGTGCGAAGCGCGGCCAAAGCAACCAGAGTGGGCGCGCCTGAGAAGACCTCGCTACCGCCTACGACGAGGAGACGACCGAAATCGCCCTTATGTGCTGTAACGGGTCTGGCTTTCACAGCGGTTATCACGTCACCTGGACCTGTGAGTTGTTCAATTGCGTGTGGCAGGCCTATATCTTTTACAAGTACTTCACCTGTGTATTCTTTCGCGTCGTGCAAACCAGGCTTTAGCTTGTAAAAGGTAATTGTCAAGTCAGCCTTTACGGCGTTTCCCAGAACTTCACCAGTGTCGGCGTTAATGCCCGTGGGCACATCAACTGCAACTTTGTAAGCGGCCGTTTTGTTTATCAATTCAACGAACTGTGAAATTGGCGGTTTGAGTTTTCCTCTTGTACCCGTGCCTAACAACGCGTCTATAACAACATCCACCGTTGGTGGTTGAACCGATGCGTCGCTTGTCTCAGTGATCAAGAGATCTTCAGAATAGAACTGCAGGGCTTCCCAGTTACAGCGAGCAGCAGGATGCGAAATTTCCTTAGCTTGACCCGCCACGATTACTTGAACACTGTATCCTCTGGCGACTAAATGTCTTGCAGCAACAAAACCGTCGCCGCCGTTCCCGCCGAGGCCGCAAAAAACGGCAACTTTGCAGCCGGCGCTGAACCTTCGTGAGACCTCCTCGGCAACACATCGACCTGCGTTCTCCATGAGCTGAAGAAGGGATATCCCGTAATACTCCGCGTTTGTTTCAAGTAAACGCATCTGAAGGCTTGAGACAATGTCTCGAGAAGCACCGTACTCATTCATAACTTGTTCCTCTAAACTCCATGAGCTGAAGAAGGGATATCCCGTAATACTCCGCGTTTGTTTCAAGTAAACGCATCTGAAGGCTTGAGACAATGTCTCGAGAAGCACCGTACTCATTCATAACTTGTTCCTCTAAATACACTATTTACGCGCCGCGAGAGTTAAGCCTATCTTCAGGAGGTCGCACCTGTTTAGTGACTCCCCTATGGTGGCGTATGCTTATTAATTACCTTTGCGTGGCTTGGGCGAAGCTTTTCCACTATTTGGCGAATTATGTACACACGAGTTTCAGAAATGCGCAGCTGGTTCCACCATGCAGAGCCAAGGTGTGTTTGCTCTTTAGGAACACTTATGAAAGAAAAAAGCCCTATTTGTATGAAACTTGAATCGTTAGGTTTCTGTGCGGACTCGCTGGCACACGCATGCTATGGACAAAACTTTTATTCAATGCTTCAGAATAATTATTACTGCCACGCTTGCAGCCACAGAACTGCGCGGAAGTTTGGACAGTGAAAGGTGAGTTGCGATGACTTTTTGGGTTAAGCCTTCAGACGGGCTGATAATTGTGGATTTTCAGAAGGATTTTTGCGCTGGAGGCGCGCTTCCAGTACCTAACTGCGAGGAAATATTGCCGATGGTAAACGAGTACATAAAAGTCTTTGTTGATTCGACCGCACAAATTTACGCAACTAGGGATTGGCATCCGCCGAACCACGTGTCATTTTTACATCGCGGTGGACCATGGCCGCCACATTGCGTTCAAAATACGGAAGGCGCTCGTTTCCATCCTGAGTTGAAGCTGCCAGCAAACGTTACAATAGTGTCGAAGGGTTCGGATCCTGATAAAGAAAGCTACTCAGGCTTTGACAATACTCGGCTGGCGGAACGCTTGAAATCTGCGCGTGTTAAGCGTGTTTTTGTCTGCGGGCTTGCCACGGACTACTGCGTCAAAAACACGGTTCTGGACGCGCTTCGGCTTGGCTTTACAACTGTTTTGCTGGTGGACGCTACGAAAGGTATAGACGCACACCCGGGTGACGTGGAAAAAGCTGTTGAGAAAATGATCAAGTCTGGCGCTGAAAGAGCCACTCTGGAGGAAGTTGAAAGCCTGCCAATCGAGGATTTCGAAGGCATAACTGATGATGACCTTGAAGAAGATCCCTTGTTTAGAGCCGAAACTAAGCGGAAGGCACGATTCAGGTCACGTGGTCCCTATCGTAAAGTCAAAGCAGAGCGTTAACGGACCAAACGCGCCTTAATTGTGTAGCTTGGTATACTATCGTCAGCACACGTTCTATTGACTACCTCCGCGACTGAAGCAGGGGCGCCTCCAGCATTCGCCCGAAGTTTTGCGCTTTCAGTCACACATTTTGGCTCAGAAAGACGTGAACTACCCTACCTTGAACGCTGAGGACTTCCCGCCGATAAGGTTAAAGCAGATTCGGCGTGAAAAACCTAACTTCAGGTAGGGGATGAATCGTTGTGAAGCTATGTTCTTTCATGCGTTGTCGACTTTTTGAACGTGTTATTTGCATGCGGCTTACATGCTTGGAAGGCTATATTAGGGCGCAAGCCTAGGGCGCAAGCCGGAGCAGCTTAAGCAGGCGGGCACTCGGCAGGCTCCATGGCGAATCTTTGTTGAGTTCAAGAGGCTATTGTTAATACAGCCCTCGGCTTCTCACTCAGGTGGAAGGCCTGCGAATGGAACAAGAGAAAGAATCTCCCGACTTCAGTCATAGAGGGGAATTTCGCCAAGATCTAAATACTATTCTGTTTTTTCTAAGATTGAGGCATGTTGCCTTGAATGTAGACGGATTTCTAAAAGCCTGAATAAGGCTTCGTCCGAAGTTTTGGAGGTTAAGGCAATAGCCTTGAGGGCTACGTTCCCTCTTGGCAGGGCTCTACAATGGCGCCAATGTCGGACTAATGAATGATGGCGTAAAACTTCCGACTTCAGTCGAGGATTACATTACCTCGTGCCGCTCATTAACGCATGAGCTACTACGCCTACCTATCCTCCGCTAATATACGCTTCACAGGTTCGGTGGAGCGCCGTCGAGGTTTGCTTTCGGCTTTTCAACCATTTCACCTTGCGCATTCATTCTGGAACTAAAGGGTCCGACTTTCGGGGCGCCCTTCTTGTAAAGCATCGTTCAATTCTGTTTGATGGCTATCTTTTTCCCATGCGGAGTTCAGAGTCTGCGCGCAGTTTTATGAGTGCGTGTTATTTCGTTTTTAGCTATATTTTGAATAGGGGAATAGCGGTTAATACATTAGTGTGTATTACTAAAACCGATTGATGGAGGAAACAAAAAATGTTGGACCTCTTCAAGAAAAACTCTCAGGACGACGAGCCCAAAAACTCCGAGCAAGCTGACAACACACCTTCCGACCCGCTTGCCATCTTAGAAAAACTCTCAGAAGAAGAAGCCATGCTGCTTAACGAGAAGACTGCGCTTCTAGATACCGAAGAAAAGCTTTGGCATAAGGTCAACGAGGCAATACAGACAAAGAAACAGAGGATAGAACAACTCAAATCTGAGATTCCAGAGCTAAAGCAAAGGTGTGAAAGTCTAGCAAAAATTCTTGAAATCCCAGTCTACAAGGAGTCTTCTGCGTAGACCGGGACTTTTTTGTGTTTTTGCAGTTTGCACATGATGCACCCTGCTATTCTGCGCTTTGCATGCAATTTTCTGGGTCAGCGTGCTGGTTGTAACCCGCTTTTTGTTTAAATTGTGGCATTCGGCTAATCGGGCTACCTGCGCTTCCGGTAGACTCTTCACCAGCGACTGTTTGCCCTTTCCACGTGCAGGACGGCCGTTTCATCGTTTCCGTGTGACATTATCAGCAACTTAGCATGCCTCATCGTCACATGTCAACGGACGTTTCGTTTCTGTTCCGTTGCCAGGGCTCTCGCCCTACGTCCTTGAGGACGCTGCACTTCTACGTGTGAGCGGAGTTTCCTCAAGCCTTCAAGCGTAAAGCGTCAGGCTCGAAAGCCACACGCCAGCTCGCTGACCCATAGAATTCCTGTTTTGAGTAACCAATAAGAGTTTCTATTGCAGAGTTTTCTGTTATGGGCAAAAGAGTTATTCTGTTAACGGGGACGCCTGGTGTTGGTAAGACTACATTGGCGCGTGCACTTGTTGCAAAGTTGAATGGGATACACATCAATTTAACCGACCTAGCTGTTGCCGAGAAATTGACTGTAGGCGAAGATGCTGAAAGGGGCACTTTGATCGTTGACGAACTTCGGATGCGGCTGTTGCTGTCTAAGCTTGTTTCTAAGGCTTCGGTTGACGTTGTAATTGATGGACATTATGCGCCTGCTGTTGTTCCACGAAGGTATGTTACACGTGTGTTTGTATTAAGGCGTAATCCTCTCGAGTTGCGTGGTATACTAGAAAAGCGTGGTTTTTCTGGGCGCAAGCTTTGGGAGAATTTGGCAGCAGAGATCTTGGATGTCTCTCTGGTTGAGGCTGTTCATGAACAGGGTAAGACACGTGTGTACGAACTTGACGTCTCAGGCAGAACCGTCGAAGACTGCGTTTCAGAAATGATGCATGTACTCGACAGGCGTCAGGAATCCCGTGTAGGTCTCGTTGATTGGCTGTCCATGCTTGAAAATCAGGGGCTACTGGAAGAGTACATGCGCCTGTGACCGAACATTCATTATGCTAGCGTATGCTTGTGGCTATTTTGTACTTCGTAAGCAAAGTTATTTTGCGTCTGTTGGAGTAGGATTTTGCATGGTCACTGAATTTCTCGCCGATGAGAATCGGACTAGACAAACCCACATCCTCGGCCGCAGTGTCCAGAGTGATTATCACATTGACACCTATTGTTCTGTTCCAGTCGCGAATCCAGACAGGTTGTTCCAATCGGCCTTTCTGGACGATTAAGTCAAAGTGTCTAGGCAAACCACTGTAGCCTTCAAGCGTAACGTTTTCCTCTTTGATTCTATATCCTTCTTTCTTAAAGTATTGTACTGCCATGTCACGCAAGCTTATCCGGGGCTTTTGAGGCTCGTCTGTCGTCATTTGTGTTCCTTCTCGCCCAAACTTTATTTAGAGATGTGTGGAAAAGGTTTTCGGAGAACCTAAATGGGTAATGCCGCAGTCGTTATCTTTATGTGTAGCCGGTGCAGTGGGCTTTTCATGGCAAGTGCAGTACAGAAGAGCAGAACTTGCCCTTACTGTGGTACGCGGGTGGACCTGCGCAAGGCAAAGCGCGTTGCCTCGTCAAACAGTGCGTTTGAAGCGTCCGAAATGCTGCGAAAAATGAAAAGCCAGCAAGGGAACGCTAAGTGGCAGCGCAGACTTTAATGCGCGCATTATTGGCGCGACTGTTTATTCATGCTTTAATTCCCGAAGCATTTGGCACACCTTGCACAGGTGCTGCGAAGTTGGTTCACCGCACTCGCTGCATTCGCTGTAAGTCTTTTTTTCAGTGGTCGCCTCAAGAGCATTTCGTATATGAATGGCTGACCTGAAAACTGTAAACTTCGTGCCAGGGTGCAGTTGCTCCATATAGTTGAGGATAGCGCGTGTGTCGTTTCGTAGAGCATACTGTGCGTATGGACAAGGGAGACTTTGGAAGGCTATTTTTCGAAGGTATGCATAAAGCGCAGTTTCCTTCTCAGGGATTTCACAGAATGGTTTGACTCTTACGATAAGTCTTGGGTGGACAAAAGTCGTGACAGGTTTCTCTGCAATTAGTCGCTGGAGGTCTCCGCGCAGAAAGTTCATGAGAATTGTCTGTGCTTCATCATCCAACGTATGCGCCGTTGCAATCTTATTTGCTCCAACTTCCATCGCGGCCACGTTAAGTGCTCGTCGCCTTAATATCCCGCAGTAAGCGCACGGCGACAATTGCCCCGCTTCTTGAGGTTTTACCTGTTTAACTATCTCGTCAAGTGTGAACCCGTAGAGTTCTCGGAAAGAAACCGTGTGATTCTCGACGTTTAACTCGTTACATCTCTCCTTTACAAACTTTAATGCTTCATCGCGGTAATTTTTTATTCCTTCATCCACGGTTATTGCTGAGAGATACGCTTTTGGATGTCTCTGTATGATCTTAGCTAAAAGCGTGAGGAGACTTAAACTGTCTTTTCCTCCGGAGACAGCTACAGCTATCCTGTCACGCCAGGTGAACATTCGATACTTAGAGATTGTAGCGCGCACTTTTGCTTCTATTGAACGGATAAAGCAATTTTGGCATAATCGCTCTCCTGAGTACCTTCGGTAGTAGAAAGGTTCGTTATTACCGCATAACGTGCATCTTGTCTTTTTTTCGTCCATCAGTTAACCGCTCGGGCAAACGAAACTCATCAGAGGCGCAAGGCTAAATATATACTACACCGTAACTTCTATTGCATGATGTCGTCTCCTGTTAAGCCGTCTGTCGTCTCAGAACTACGCGAAATCGCCTATGGCAATGAAAGGTGGATGCTTCTGCGAAAATATAGAAAGCATGCCGAATCGATAATGCTTTCACTTGAAAGGGCTCATTTACCTTGTATACTTTATGGCAGTGTGGCTCGCGGCGACATCGACGAACATAGCGACATTGACATTTTCATTCCTGAATGCGTCTCTTCTTTCAGCGTCGAAAACGCTCTTGAGAAAGCAAACATTCCAATAATCACACGCTTTGTAGTACAAGCCACACCGTCCTTCGTAATGAAAGCCTACCTTGAAGTTAACGCTCAGACAAACGTTTCGTTTCCATTGATGCCTATGACAAAACCTCAGAAAGAGTTTTTCACGTTCAGCGGAGCAATTGATTTAGACGGTTTGCTTTCAGATAAACGTGTTCCGGGCGTTGACAAACGCCTCATGCTTATAGAACCCACTTCGCACGGACATATTGAAACTAGCATCGCAGGACAGGAAGATTATGCAGCAAAAATATTGAGCATTTCAGCCGCAACCGTTCGAAGCCGTGTGCGTGTTTTACTTAGACGTGATACCGTAGGACGCACTGGCCTGTTTATTAAGCGAGAGCTGCATCCAAACGAAACCTTTGAGCAGGTCTTACAGAGACTTGCTTGTGAAAACCCGGCGGTCCGACGTCGCTTGCATACTCAATAGAAACGTGAAAACTATATATGCTTTCACGGCAGCAATTATTCAAACATCCACAATTGCGTCTGCTTGTATCACTGTTTTATCGGCAATGTGTCAAGCGTAATATATCAGTCCCTTTGCCTCCAGCAATTGCTGAATTTTCTCAACTGCTTCGTAAACTTGTTCTTCTTTTTTTGCGCCGACGCAGACTAGTTTTCCTGCTGAAAAGATTAGAAAAACCACTTGCGGGTTATCCATTCTATAAACGGCTCCAGGAAACTGTTCAGGCTCGTACATAACGCGGTCCAGCTTGTAGACGAGGCTTTCAAGGTCTATTTCGCCGCCTAATTCTGCGGAAGCCACGATGTTCTGAATGTTTACGACGGGTTTTTCTGTTATAGGGATGCCTTTGCTTCTAAGTTCCTTCACCACTTTTTCTACAGCACTTCGGGATTCTTTTTCCGATTTTGCGCCTGTACACACCATTTTTCCGGTGCCGAATATCAGAGTAGCGGTCTTCGGTTTTTTCAAGCGAAAAACTAAGCCTGGAAAAATGCTCGGGTTATATTCTGTTTGCGGAAATTTCTCGACAATTCTTTGAAGGTCGATCTTCTGATTCAGTGATACTGAAGCTACAATGTTCTGGATTGAAATCAGGGGCTTTTTTTTGCTCATCTGCACTCCCATTTCTTTTTTAAAATATGGAGACAAGGGGTATATAACATGATTCCTTTTTTGAGAGCTGAGCGAATAGATCGAACGGGCTGTACCGCTTCCATGCTGAGAATGCTTGGTAATGCTGTCTTTCCAAGCAGCAGATGAGTGGATTGAGTATTGATTTAAGCTTTGACGAGAAAGTTTACGGGTCCTCTAACAGTTTTCGAATTATTACTTTAGTCCTGAAGGGGAGCGCCGATGTTTATGCTGGAGGTGACTTGCAGCAAATCTTACTGGTTCGACTTTGGGAAAATGGGAAAACGCAAAATAGCGGCGATCCCCGAAAGTCCCTGAAGCTTCTCGCCAGCTTCATGTTCGGTGCTTACGATAATCATGCTTCCACGTGCATTTTCAACTCTGCGCATAAGCTCTTCTATTTTTACCCGTGTCTCATCAGCAGATTCGCGAATCAGCCTGTCAGCAACGAGTAGTTTTTCTACGGCGCCCAGTTCTGCAGCTTTTTCGACCTCGTCCATTCCATAGGCGACATAATGCTCGTTTCTTCCGAGTTTCGACAGTACCTCTTCTACCGCCTTGCTTTCTTCAACAAGTCTAAACTGCTGCATCGTTTTTTGCAGTATGCCTGACCTGATTGCTTCGTATATGGCGGCAACGCCGCCGTTGTTTACGCTTTTAACATCGACGATAGACTTTGCGAGTTCTTGTTCTTCATTCTTCAGGAAGGTTACAAACTCGTTCTTGATATACCCAACTCCGAGTACGACTATGGGGCTGCGTTTCTGAGACCACGTCTGCGCCAGTTTTTCAGCGACATGCCTGAAGTAGGTCTTAGTCGCAGCGGATCGCTGGTCAGCCTCAAGTTTTCCAGGCAGTTTTGTACGCTCCTCAATTTTTATTTCTACGCCGTACTCTCGTGTTTCAGCTATTGCAAAGCCCTCATCGTCTATGGAAAGTATAATCAGCGTTTCTTCATTTGTTCGCGTCCTCTTCAGCCGGTCAAGCAAGTGTTTCGACCATGTTGTTTTCGCTATTGTTAATGGTTTGTTAAGTGCCACAGTAAGCGTGTGGTGACCTGATACAGGAAACGTTTCTGGAGATTGGCAAATGACACCGTGAATGCGCAGTTTGTTAAGAAACCTGTCCCAACTTACTGATTCTACGGTTATGCCTAAGAATAGGCCTATTCTCTCGCCGCTTTTTGGCCGACTGTAGTCTCGGTCAGTTTTGACCTCACGTGTTGTATAAGCATAAACTTGATCGCCTTTGAATATAAGGTTGTATAGGTGCCATAGGTCGTTTGGGGACTCAGGCACAACCTTGACTATTCCTTTCCTCAAATTTTTCTCTATGAGCTTCACAGTTGATCCTGCACTTATTGTTCATTTATACTTGATAATTAACTTTCACCTTGAACTGCTGTATGATAGTAATTCTCGGTTTATATCTCAGTTTATATTTCTTGCTAGACTTCTTTTGAACGTGCTCTTTTTAAGCAAGAAACTGTTATTTGCAGTGTGAAAGTTTGCCTATGCATGACGTAAAAACTGAAGGACGCGAGTCTGTTACGCCACCAGCCTTGGTGGTTGTTAAGGTTGGTACGAGTTCCTTGACGACGAATGACGGTCGACTATGCGATGCAGACATGGAGAGACTGGTTTCCCAAATAGCTTCTGCTGTAAAAAATGGATATCGAATTGTACTGGTCACTTCTGGAGCAGTAGCGGCAGGAATCGCCGAGTTAGGTATTACGCCAAAGCCCAATGATATCGTGTTTCAGCAAGCTGCTGCGGCAACTGGTCAAAGCGTGCTTATGGCGAAGTACCGTGATCTCTTTGGGCGACATGGCTTGAAAGTTGCACAGGTTTTGCTCACCGCAGAAGACTTGTCGAATAGAGCGTCTTACGTTCATACATGCAACGTGCTAGAAATGCTTCTGAAGATTGGCGTGGTTCCAATAATCAATGAGAACGATGTCACTTCAATCGACGAGTTGCTGCCTGTAACTGAAGGTTGCAAAGTGAACTTCAGCGATAACGACGTGCTTTCAGCACTTGTCGCAAACGCTGTCAGGGCGGACTTGCTTGTAATCTTGTCCGACGTTGACGGTGTATACACGAATGTGCCTGGAGCGTCTGGCGCCGTGCTAATGAGAACTGTGAACAGAATAACGCCTGAACTTAAAGGCTCGTTGAATGGAAAGAGCCATTTTGGTCGTGGGGGAATTCGCAGCAAGCTGGAAGCCGCGGAAATTGCAACGAAAAGCGGAATTCCCGTTGTTGTTGCGAATAGTCGACGTGAAAACGTATTGCTGGATGTACTCTCTGGGATAGATGTCGGCACCTACTTTAAACCGCACGCGAGACTGCGCGCGTTGAAGCGGTGGATTGCCTATGGCGCTTCAGTGAAGGGTCAAATCTACGTCAACGAAGGCGCTAAGAAGGCTATCCTTAACGGGTTCAGCCTTCTACCTGTAGGTGTGATAAAAGTTGTTGGGCACTTCAATAAAGGCGACGTTGTAAGTATAGTGGGCGAAGATAACGTCGAGTTTGCTAGGGGTAATTCGAACTATAATAGCGGAGACTTAAACTTGATAAAAGGCTTACAGATTGATGAGATCAAGAAGAGATTTAAGATTCCACGACCAAAAGAAGTCATTGGGCGAAAATACATTTATTTAGTGGATGAAGCTTATGCTGGCGGAAATTTGTAGTAGAGCCAAAGAGGCGGCTGTTCGGTTAGCAGGGCTTTCGACGGAAGATAAGGATGCAGCGTTGCGTCGAATGGCGGATGCACTCGAAGAGAACTCTTCATTGATTCTTGAAGCAAACAAGAAGGACGTGAATGCTGCAAAAGAAAGAGGCCTTAAAACTGCGTTGCTCGATAGACTTGCATTGGACGAGCGAAAAATCAGGACTATGGCGCGTTGTCTCAGAGAAGTTGCTGAGTTACCTGACCCTGTCGGTGAAATTGTTAAAACATGGGTGAGACCTAACGGGCTTATCGTTGGACAACTACGCGTGCCGCTTGGCGTTGTAGGAGTAATCTACGAGTCTAGACCTGATGTCACTTCAGATGCGGCTGGCATATGCATAAAATCTGGAAATGCCGTCATACTGCGAGGAGGCTCTGACGCCATAAACTCCAACGTTGCAATTGGCGAAGTGCTACGTAATGCAGTTGCAGGAACTGCAGTTCCTGCGGATGCGTTACAAGTTATCAGTTCAACTGAGCGGGCAGTGGCGGAAGAGATGATGCGTATGCGAGGTTTTATCGACGTTTTAATTCCACGAGGCGGAGCGGAGCTTATACGCACCGTAGTGGAAAAGTCGTCAGTCCCGGTAATTGAGACAGGCATTGGCAACTGTCACGTTTACGTTGAAGAAGATGCAGAACTGGACATGGCGCTTCGCATTATCGTTAACGCGAAATGTCAAAGACCTGGAACATGCAATGCTGCAGAGAAGCTTCTGGTGCACCAGAAGGTTGCTGAACGTTTTCTGCCAATAGTTGTTGGCGCGCTCAGAGCCGAAGGCGTCGAAGTTAGAGGGTGCGAGCAGACGGCAAAAATAGTTCCAGGCACCAGATTGGCCACAGAAGATGACTGGTACACCGAGTACCTTGACTTAATCATTGGCGTTAAAGTCGTGCGGGACATAGACGAAGCAATAGCGCACATTAACAAGTACGGCAGCAAGCATTCAGACGCAATTGTGACTTCGCGGTTCGAGAAGGCTTTGAGGTTCATCAGAGAAGTTGATTCAGCTGCAGTTTACTGGAACGCTTCCACACGTTTCACTGATGGAAACCAGTTTGGTCTAGGCGCAGAAATAGGGATAAGCACGCAGAAAATGCATGCACGAGGCCCGATGAGTGTGCAACACTTGACAACTACCAAATATTTCGTCCTCGGCCGCGGTCACATCAGAACGTAACCGAATCCGGTTATGTGGTTCTTCGCCTCGATGCCACACATATCATTCCGTCTGCTCAAGCGTTCATATTATTCGTTCAACACGCTCCGTTCACATGGTGTTGTTTGTGCAAAGGCTTAAAGCGTTTTTCAACAGTTATTTTTTTGGAAGGAGTCAGTGTGAGAATCACTTTCTGGCTATTAGATCTTAACGTAGAAAGTAAGAACAATGCATCAGAGTGTTGGTTATGGGGTATAGACAGGGACAACCGACGCATCCTCGTTATTGACAAGTTCTTTAATGCTTTTTTTTACGCTGTTGTGTCTTCAGGCGTTGACGCCTCGAAGGTGGCATTAAAGGTCAGTGAAGCAAACTTGGATTCGGTTGTCAGAGTGGAGGCTGTTTCTCGCCGCTTCTTCGGTAAACCTGTTGAGGCAGTCAAAGTTTATTGCAAGGTTCCGGATGTGATTCCAGCTGTGGCAAAGTCCCTTCGAAGGTTCGAAGGCATCGAAGAATGCTTCGAAGAGGACATACGCCCATCTATGCAGTATTTGCTTGAACATAATCTGGAGCCGTGTGCGTGGCATGAGGCTGAAGTCGAAAGGTACAACGGCAACTTAGAGGTTAGAGTTGATGCGATTTACACGTTAGTTACACCTCCTGCTAAGCTTGACGTTACAGATGCGCCGCCGCTGCAAATGTTGGCATTCTCAACTGTTTGTTATAGCCGTGAGGGGACACCGAAACCTGAGCGGAACCCTGTGGTTATAATCTCCACGGTTAGTAGTAGCGGCGAGCAGAAACAATTTGTTGCTGGAGACGATTTGGATGATGTAAAAGTTATTCGAGCTTTCATGGATTACGTACACACGTTCAATCCTGACGTGATTTTCGGTTTCGGAACGAATAAGGTTGATTGGGTGTACTTGAGGGAAAGATCCAAGCGTTTAGGGTTCGGCTTCAGCGTTGACAAAATGGGGGCTGAACTGCATTCCAGCGTTTACGGTCATGTTTCGCTGAATGGGATGGTAAACCTTGATTTGGCAGACTTTGTTGACGAATTTCCCGATGTAAAGGTTAAGGCTTTGGAGAATTTTGCAGATTACTTGGGTATTATGAAACGTGATGGTCGAGTTATGATCGAAAATGTTGACTATGCTGACTATTGGGATGACAAGGATAAGCGTGAGTTACTGAAACGGTTCTCAATGGATAATGCGCTTTGTGTGATGGGTATAGGCCGTTTGCTATTTGATTTCGGCGTGCAACTTTCAAGCTTAGTAGGCCTGCCTCTTGACCATGTTATGGCTGCGGCGGTAGGGTTTAGGGTTGAATGGTTCATGATAAGGCAGGCAAAAAAGAGGCAGGAGCTTGTTCCAAAAAGGGTTGAACAGCCTTATGTGCCGTATTCAGGAGGTTTGGTTCTGAAACCTCGTCCAGGTGTTCATGAAAACATTGCGGTGCTAGACTTTAAGTCAATGTATCCAAGTATTATGATTGCGTACAATGTTTCGCCTGACACCTACGTTCCTCCTTCGAGTCCCGTCCCTGAGGTGGGTGTGTACGAAGCCCCAGATGTTGGGCATCGATTCAGGAAGGAGCCTCCTGGGTTCTATAAGGAAATCCTGTTGAGCTTGATTCATGTGCGAAAGCAGCTGCGTGTGCAAATGGCTAAAACCAATATGGATTCGCCTGTCTATAGGGTTTTAGATGCACGACAAAAAGCAGTCAAGGTTATCACAAACGCGGTTTATGGTTACGCGGGATGGGCTGGAGCTAGATGGTACAGCAAGCCCGTTGCTGAGGCCGCAACGGCTTGGGGGCGGCATACGATAATGCATTCGGTTAAACTGGCTGAGTCGCTCGGTTTGCGCGTGATTTACGGCGACACAGATAGTTTGTTTATCACGTATGATGCGGACAAAATTGACCGTTTAACAAAGCTTGTCATGAGCGAGTTAAGCTTGGAGATCGAGTTCGGAAAGCTTTACAAAAGGGTATTTTTCACCGAAGCTAAAAAACGGTATGCAGGTTTACTCAACGACGGCAAGGTTGAGGTTATTGGACTTGAAGTTGCCCGTGGTGACTGGGCTGAGGTGGCCCGTCGAGTGCAGGAGCATGTGCTTGAAATAATCCTGAAAGAGCAATCGACCGAGAAAGCTGTTGCCTATGTGAAAGAAGTGATCAAACAACTTCGTGAAAAGAAAATTCCCTTTAGGGATTTGGTTATTTGGAAAACGCTGACGAAACCTGCCGAAGAATACGCGGTTAAAGCTGCGCATGTTGAGGCTGCTCGAATGCTTGAGAAGCAAGGTTGGCATTTGTCTGTCGGCGATAAGGTGGGATATGTTGTTACGTTAGGCGCAGGCCGTCTTTATGAGCGAGTTAAACCTTACGTCTATGCATCATACCATGACATTGACGTGGACTACTACGTGACGAAGCAAGTTGTACCTGCTGCTGTGAGAGTGCTTGAGTTTTTCGGTGTTTCTGAAGAAATGCTTCTTTCCCGTAGCGAGAAAAAGAAAGGGAACCTTGTGGATTTTGTCGGTGGCTACTGAATGAGTTCTTGGAATGTAATTAAGTCAACGTTGAGTGCAGGTTTTACCGCTTCTGAAACACGAGATGCGACTATTCGTTTAATGTTTTTCTCGCTGGCGACATCTACTATGCGCTGTGTAATTATACCGTCGAAAACTACTGTGTCTATTCCTGTAGCTGCTTGAAGTTTCTCTGCAAGCTGGCTTACAGGTATTCTCTCGATAGGTTCGAGCTTTTCGTTGAGGAGCACTGCCTCGAGCGTGCCCAAAAGCGATTTTGCAATCTGGCTTATGACATCGGGCACTTCCGCTCTGAGTTTTTCCTTTTTCGGTTTAAGTAGTTCTGCTACGGGAATGCGGTGTTCTAGGGCTTCAGCAATTTCCTTGCAGTTAAGTTCCTCAACCTCTTTGCCTCGCGGAGCTCGGCTAACGTACCTTACGCTTGTGACCTGGAGCAACTCCTTCAGTATGAGGTCGCCTCCTCGATCGCCGTCTAAGAGTGCAGTAGCTTCTTTCTCTTTTGTTAAACGTTTTATTGTTTCAGGAACCTTCGCGCCTTCAAGCGCAATCGTGTTTAATATGCCACAGCGCATTAGGTTTATTATGTCTGCGCGACCTTCAACAATGATTATTTCTTTTGAGCTCTCCAGCGCGGGTCCTGCAGGTAATTCTTCAGGTCCATACTTTTCCACCTTGCCCATTTTAATAGTATCAGAGATCTCTTTGTAAACTTCGTCCACGCTCGGCATGGTTTCGATGGTCCATTTATGCAGGATTTCCTTGGCTCTGTCTATGATCGTTTTGCGCCGTGCCTCTCTAATGTCCTCGATCTTATCCAGCACCACTTTTGCAGAGCATGGACCAACACGGTTTATGCTTTCAATGCTTGCCGCAATAAGCGCGGTTGAAACGCGATCCAGGCTTGTTGGAATTATTATTGTTCCAAAGGTGCGGTCATTCTTTGAGTGAAGTTCTATTTCGATGCGCCCTATGCGACCAGTTTTCTGCAGTTCTCGAAGGTCAAGTTCAGGACCGAAGAGACCTTCCGTCTGACCGAAAACAGCTCCTATTACATCTGGCTTTTCGACAACGCCTTCAATTTCGAACTTTGCCTGTATAACGTACTTTATTGTAAACGTTTGGGATGTTCCCGTAAGCATGCCTCCAATCCTGATGTGAGAGTTTAGTTTAATCACATGAAGCGAATTTCTTCGCCAACTTCATGAGACTGTTAACTGCTTTTTATTGTCGTTAATAAAATATAGTTCGTATTTTATAATGCTTGTGGTGCTGCATGGCATTGGAGAATGCAATTACCCAGTTTAAGACTTCCGCAACGACGGCTCCCGAGGTGTAAAAGCTGGTATGCGTATAGGCACTTTTTGGTTAGGAGGTGCTCACAAAAAGAGTTTATAGGCTAAATTCTTAAGTTCAACCTCAGCTACATGCCTTAGACAGTTTAGACGGAGCTGTTCGACAAGTTGGACATAGAACGCAAGATCGAGCTAGTGTGCAAGCCGCCCACCGAGGAAGTATTGACAATTGAAGACCTTCGCCGTGTTTTGGAATGTGAAGAGCATCCTGTGGCATATAATGGTTGGGAACCTTCTGGTCTTGCGCACCTAGGTACGGGTGTCATCTGCGCATACAAGATGAAAGACTTCGCCGAAGCAGGCATACGGTTCAAAGCATTTTTAGCCACTTGGCATGCATGGTTGAATAACAAGTTTGGCGGAGACCTAGGGCTCATAAGAAAGGCAGCGGACTTGTTTAGGCACTCATGGCTGGCGCTTGGTGTGCCCTCTGACAAAGTTGAGTTCGTTTACTCAGATGAGGTTTACGCTGACTTAGGCTACTGGGCCAAAACGTTGACTGTGGCGAAAAACTTGACGATTGCACGGACACGGCGTACGCTGGAGATTGCTGGAAGAAAAGAGACGGACGCGCGGTACGTCTCTGACTTCCTATATACGCCGATGCAGGTCGCGGACATTTTTCAGTTAGGCGTGAAAATCTGCCAATTGGGTATGGATCAGCGAAAAGCAAACGTCGTGGCGCGGGAGGTGGGCGAGAAAATCGGTTACTGGAAGCCCGTTTGCGTTCATCATCATTTGCTTCAAGGTCTGGAGAAGCCTGCAGTCTGGCCGATTCCTGAAGGGCAAGAAAAGGAAGTGCTCGCTTCTGCGAAAATGTCTAAGAGTAAGCCCGAAACATGTATTTTCATATATGATTCGCCTGAAGAGATCAGGCAAAAGCTTACGCGCGCTTTCTGTCCTGAACGAATTGTTCAGTTCAACCCTGTTCTAGACATTTGCAAGCACATCATTTTCAGAGAATTAAGCGTTTTTCATGTTGAGCGCCCTTCAAGGTTCGGAGGAACCGTTCAATTTGAAACTTATGATGAACTTCAGGCAGCTTATGCTACGGGAAAGCTTCATCCACAAGATTTGAAAAACGGCGTAGCTGAAGCTTTAACGGAAATACTTGAGCCAGTGCGAAGATATTTTACTAGTCACAGCGACGCGAAAGCATGCCTTGAAACCATACGTGGCGTGAAAATAACGAGGTAGTTTCAGTGTCTACGCGGCTGAGAGACAAGTATGAAGCCATCCTTCTTGTGCTCGACAAGCTTAAAAAAGCCTCAACTGAAGGCGCGCTTGTGATAGTAGAAGGCGCACGTGATTCTGCAACCCTCAGAGAACTAGGCATTGAAGGACAAATAATGACTATGAAGACTGGTGGGAGGTCAACCGTTGAGACAGCCTTTGAGATTCAGCAGTCAGGCGCCTCAGAAGTCATACTTTTGCTGGATTTCGACAGGCGAGGAAGAGAATCAACACGGAAGCTCAAGTTTTATCTTGAGAGACAACAAGTGACCGTAAACTTGTCCTTCTGGGTTGCACTCTCAAACCTTATCAGAAAAGACGTACAATGCGTCGAAGGGCTTGCAAGCCTGCTTGAAACTTTGCAAAGAAAAATCATGCATCAACACCAAAAGACGCAGAGTCAGTTACCCCGTGACTGAAGTGTCAGAGGCTTGGAGGCTGGGACGTTGCCGTTTCGCCCGGAGGCTTATCATCCAATTTGATTGGAACTCCCGGAGCCATACGGCACGCCGTGCCTTTGAGGCTAGCCTGCTCACTTTCCAAGTCGTGTCTACTGACGGAGGCATTCATCAGCCGTGGGAAATTGAAGCCTTACGCTTCGCCCTAAACATCAGCCAAGAAAACATGTGTCGCAATTCCTCTCCACAGCTGAAGTCGGGAGTTTCCTTGCGACAGAAAGTGAACAGCATGCATGATCTAACTCCATGTATTCCTTGCGGTATTGGTGTATTCTTGCGTCACTATGTTGTTTCGCGGGTCGTTGTATCCCACGTAACCTAACACTTAGCTTCATAGTGGAGCGATGCGCTCTCCTAAGCTAAGCTCTCTCGGCGTGGGCAGTTTATGGACCCGCGCCCACCGTGTCCCATGCTTGGGTAAACCCTCCATCACTAGCAAGGCAAGGTCTGTACGACTTGCCGCTTCCGTCGAGTCCGTCGTCATGGATTTACCGGTGGGATAAAACATTAAGCGATGTTGAGAAGTTAAATGTTGCTGTTTATCCGAAAACCGAACCCTTTACTCTACAACGCGCTGATTACGTAAGAAGCAGGAAAAGGCTGCCTTCGGTCCTCTCAACAACGTTTCTCTGTCGTCCTATGTAATAGCATATAATCATGAAGGATGGGGCCGAGGCCGGGATTTGAACCCGGGCGCTAGGCTTTCTGCCATTCACTTACTGGAGGCCGTATGCCCACAGGCCTATAGGCTGCCAGGCTACCTCACCTCGGCCACATTTGGCGACTCCAAGTGATTCTATTGCGTCGCTGGATTAACAGCATACTTGTTATTTTCGTTTTCGGGTAATAATCAGCCGTTTGTTGCGTTATAAACCCT
>Ga0078972_1001737_pt1 | contig 78733 bp, 62 predicted proteins | sample YelNatPaOPGAMG01_FD_67568 | JGI IMG/M metagenome (GOLD analysis project Ga0078972, IMG submission 67568) | Hot spring thermophilic microbial communities from Obsidian Pool, Yellowstone National Park, USA - OP-RAMG-01 (SPADES assembly) (version 2) | ecosystem: Environmental > Aquatic > Thermal...
CGGCACCCTGGGCTCGCTCGGCCTCCAGTTTGGCGTGTGCTCCCCGAAAGCATCGGAGATGTACTTGAAAAAGCAAGCTACAACACGACATACTTGTACTCGGCAGAGTCCATCTTGTTGTGCTTCTGAATCTGCCGACTTTCCTCCTTAGAAAGCGCTACGAAAACGCTCGAGACCCTACTAGGTATACCATTTCGAAAGCATTGCTTCCAGATAACGCTTCACTGGGCCCCGCTGAAGTTGATGATGGGCGAACTGGTTTCGATAGCTCCGTAGGCAGCCGTAGCAACTAGTGCTCTCGTCGCAACCGCACTTCCCGTCGACCCTCTCTAGAGCCGCGCTCAAGCAAAGCTTGAACATATCCTCCTTTTCCAGACGGGAAACTAAACCGGCTCCTCCCGGCACATTGTCGTAAAGGATAATTGGCGCTACGGGGTACTGCTCATTGTAAGTTATGGCTGCACTCAGATCCGTAGATGGCACGTCCAGAATCTCTGCCGTTCCCTCAACCAGGGCATAGGCGAGGGAATATGCAAACCAGACAGGGTCGGTACCATCCAATTGTTCTAGCAAGAAGCGTACTTGCAATACATCCGTTACGAACTCGTGCGCCAGGGAGATCTGCTCCAGGGTTCCAAAACAGTTCTGTCCTTGGGCATTCTTGTGCTGTGTTCCAGGTCGTCTGCGAAACCCTGCGCCGCACTCGCTGCAGACATAGAACCCCTCTCTTCGCTTTCCCTCGCACAACATTATCATCAAGCCCGGAGACGCCTTAACTATCTCGACTAAAGGGTCGTTACAATCAGAAGGCATAGAGATGTTACCAGGATCAGGTCCGAGCGCACGAACGAAATAGGGCCGTGTCGTGAATGCCCTGGCCGCGCGTCCCCTTGGCTCCCTCGGCTTGTCACGCTCGGTCACAAACCCAAAAGAGGGAACAATGTACGTAGATGCAGGCTCCTCGTCCTTACAGCCACATGGAAGCCTGGGCTCGGGTTGCCCGCTATCCCATCGGAGGAACACATTGTGCTTGGGACATCTCTTGTAATGCCACTTCGGCCACTCCTTTCCAGCCACCCTCTTAAGTCCGTAGGATACCCATTCTTTCTTGTTCGCAACCAGCTTGCTCGTAGGGGCATATTCAGAGATCGCTATGCTGAGGTCCCTCTGGAGTAAGACGTCACAGGCCTCCTGTGCCCTTTGCGTCCTCTGGGTATCCAACTCGACGACATCCACCGGAAAGCCGTACTTAGGAATGACAGCTTTGCGTGATAGGAATGACAGAACGTCTTCGCTAGCGATTGTCTCTGCCCGGTCCCTGGCCCATCCAGCAGTCTTGTAGTCTCCTTTCGCCGCAGCATCTTTTTCAAGGTCTTTGACAACCCTATAGTCGTTCGAGACTTCCAACTCAGCATCTGCAAACCGGCTGTCTTTTCCAGAGATTTTCTCGATCCAACTCCCGTCACCCAAACCAAGCCGAAGAACCATATCATGCGGGACGATTGCACTCAATGCTCCTTCCAGCTTTCTTCGGTGGTTCCTCAGAAACTCAGCGAAGTCGGAAGTAGCGGAGGGACTCGTCAGATCCTTGCACAGGTTCTGCACCGTTTTGAACCTATCAGGGTATACCCGGAAAAACGATGAGAGAGCAACTGCGCTGACATGCCGAAGAAGGATCTTCTCGTTGCTCAGGCTTAGTACAGGCGGTCGAGCTTTGCCGGAAAGCACCCGTTCTGGCTCTGCGAAATGGTAGAGGTCATGGGGAGCACGCCGGCAGTAAGTTATTGCAAATCCTGGACGTCCTGGTCTTCGACCGGCCCTTCCTACACGTTGAGCATAGTTGAACGCTTCCGGAGGGACATTTCGGAGGAATATCGTGTCGAGGTCTCCCAAGTCCACTCCCAACTCGAAGGTTGTTGAACAGCTCAAGACATGGATCCTGCCTTCCCGAAACTCCCTTTGAAACTCGCGCGCCCTTTCCTTATCCAATTGAGCAGTATGCTCCTCCACCCGCAGTAGCCCTGGAAGATTCTCCTGGTAGAGACCACGGTAGTGGTTAGGCTCCAGATCGCGAACTCGCACTGGCCGAAGTGTACCAAGACACCGATGCCGCGGGCAAATCTCACGAACGGAGATGGTTTGTAGACGGCCACAGGTATCACATTGGAACACTGTATCATCGTCCGCAATGAGATGGACCCTCCACCAGTCGGGATTCAAAACCCGCGTATCGTTCGCACCCCTCAGAAGGCGATCGTTAGGCGAACGTGCTCCTTCATCAGACTGCTTAAGTGCACCCCATATCTCCCTCAAAGCTTTGACCGCCAAATCGAGAGCTTCCTGCTCCGAGAGACCACTCCTCATGAGCAGCTTCGCGAGAAAGCGAACTCGCCTCCCGGTCCTGCCGTCCCAACTCCGTACATTCTTCTCAAGCTTTGGATCTCCAATCCGCAGGCGTGTCTGCGATGCCTGAAGACCAATCTCCGTCCAGTTGAGCGAAACGTTGGTCTCGGTGCGAATCTCCATGGCCCTGTCGGCTCTCGCCGTGTTCAATAGTATAAGCACTAGACTTCGTGCCTCGTCTTCGGTCAACGACCAGGGTCCTTCGGTAAGACTCGGGGGTATCCGAAATCGATCCGGTAGTTTCGGTTCCCACCGCACCAGTCCCACACCTTCGAGAGAGATTCGCTGTTCATCTGTCAGGAATTCTCGATAAACAGCACGCCATATGTTCTTGCGTATCGTTATCTCGTCGTCAGCCTCTCTCCCCTTGAAGCAATCTCGGTAGTCCCTGCAAGCCCTATCAACTATGGTGGAGAGGCTGACGCCTTCTCTGGGATACGGGTTGAAGCTCTTTGCTATCCTAAGAAGGAGATTGCGGCTCAATATATCCTTGTATGAGTCTTCAAGATACCAGGCGAAGAAAGCTGCTTCCTGACGGCCGTCCGCGAATGCGAGCACTTTTCTCCGATCTTCCGGAAGGGACTGGAAAAGAGTTGTGGCTATTACCGCGTGGGGGCCGTCTGCTCCGTGTACCAGTTCCCGCACAGGGTCACGTCCAGCGGCAGAGTAACCGCAGGCACCGCATTTTGCTATCTGGTCGGCCCTGTCTTCATCCTCCGGAGGATCCTCCCTGATCACCCGAATGATGTCATCGTGACCGCACTTTGGCATTGATTCTGCTAGTTCGGCGCAGCGAATGCAAAGATTTTGGAGTTTCTTACCCTCAGCACGCCCATCTTCTCCCTCATCGTCCCCGATGCCGTTCTCAATGGGTCGAAGAAAGGTGGCCCCGAAGCTAGCCTCGGCCGGGTCGCGAATCGCCTCGACGAATTTCCTTCCTTGCAACCGACCCACAAAGTAATGCTGACCGCACTCTCGGCATATGGCGACCTCGAAGGCAACAGTGTCCTTGCCCACCGACTTGCGCTCCAGGTACACCTTCTTCTGCGGCCAGTAGGAAACAAAGGCCCCTTCAAGGGACCGCAGAAAGAGGTGGTAGCGAGCCGAAAATAGGGGGGCATCAGTCGTCGGATCCACAGTCCGAAGTAACAGCTCAACTAACTCGGCTAACCTGCATACGCGTTCTTCCTCATCAGGTACGTCATCGAAGACTTGGTTCGCTACATCTCTAACGGGAAGAGCCCTCTCAGTAACAACGCAACGAACCTGCACTGCGCGTCCGTCACGCTTAAGGATCTCAACCAATGCTCTCGAAGAATCGCTGACATCCAGATGGGATAAACCAAGCTTACCAGCCATTTCGGAAAGGCGATTGCCCAAGCCCGGGCCTCCCTTTCGAAGCTCCTCAAGAAGGGTACCGTAATCACCTGGCGCAAGCCTATATGGACCAGGTTTTGGAATCGTTTCTGTCTCTCCCAAAATGACATCATCTGGTGTGAACTCCTCACCGAATAGATCGGACGCAAACCTAGCGACGTCTCCTCGATCGTTTTCTCCTCCCATAAGGGTGGCGCTCGTGGCAATGCATCTGAACGGCTCGGCGCAACCACCTTCCCTCAACCTTTGCTTGAGACGGCGCAGGAGCATCGCCATTTCGGTACCGCGGGAACCCCTGTACTGATGGGCTTCGTCCAAAACGAGGAATGTCCACCACTTAGCGAGTCCATTGTCAAAAAGCGGACTGTCGCTTGGCCGTAGTAGTAGGTATTCCAGCATCGAGTAGTTGGTGAGAAGAATATGCGGCGGCGTTTCCCTCATCTCAGAACGAAGGACGAGTTCCCCGTGCACGACTTTTCCATCCTCAATAACGCTGTAGCCCTCTTTCTTACGCTCCAAAAGATAGTCCTGAGCATGGCCTTTCGAGTCATGTTCATCCTCTGGAGTCTCCCCAATGTACTGCCCGAACGTGAATCGGAACCCAGACCCGCTTTCCTTTAGCCTCTTACAGATCGTACCTAGGCGTTCTCGTTGGTCATTGGCCAGTGCGTTCATCGGATACAAGATGAGCGCTCGGACACCCGGTCCAAGCTTCCCTGACAGGAATTCCTGATAGAGTGAAAGCAGGATTGGGTAAAGAAAAGCTTCGGTCTTCCCGCTTCCTGTCCCCGTGGCAACCACCACGTTTCGCCCTCGAAAGACCTTCTGAATGGCCGTCTCTTGATGCTTATAGAGCGCTCTATCTCCATGCAATGCGCTCAGAAAGCCCTCGTCGGGAGGGGATCCGAGCAGGTTTTGGAAAAATACGCGCGGGGTCTGTCCGCGTTTGAAGACAGGGATAGCTTCTAAGAACGGGCCTTTGCTTAAGTGCCCTGACCCCAATGCCTTCCTAAAGGACTCCCGAAGATCCAGATCTCTAAAGTAGAAGGTGGTCTCAAGGTAGCGCCGATATCTTTCTTCGATCCGAGCGGCAAGTTCGATCGGGTTCATCGGTCACCTCACACCAGCCTGCGCGATCTCTAGCCCTAACCCTAACCCCTCCAAACCCAGCCCTCCTTAGCACGGGTTTCATCCCTGCGTCATACTCTATAAGAGCCCGCGCTATAGCATGTGCCGCCGCCTTGGGTTGGCGCGCCCTGGCCGGATCTCCTCCTTTCACCTCTACATGCGTATCAATCTCGGAGAGTTTCTTTTCGACTTGCGCAATCTGGAGGAGGCGCTGTAGCAGATCTCTACCTTTACTATCGGCCGTTTTGAGATACTCATCCAGGGAGTGCCCGTTGATGCTAACGATGCCGGAACCTTCATACAAAACGGCTTTGGCAACAGCCGTTTTCTTCCTCCCGAAGCCTATCCACTGTGGAATCACCTGCTCCAAATGCTCTGCCGGAAGGCGTGCTACGTCAATGGCACCATCGAAGTTATCAAACCAAGCCTTGAGAAAACACTCCCGAGAGCGATCGTCAACCTCTCTTGTGTCCCCAAAGTCTCGAAGTGGAATGACTATAGCCCTAACACCTGATCGAACAGCGTAGGACCTTCGCCTTGAATGCTCGAATCCCAGATAAACGCGGTCTCTCCAACTGTCACTCGGTAGGAGTATCCACAGTGCTTTATCGGATGTTGCAGTCAAATCCTCTCGTGATACGGTGATACACCTGTCTCCCCATTCACTTTTACTAGGTTGGTTGAGTTCATCTCCCAACGCCCACCAAATCCTTTCCACCAGAATTTCCACTTCTACGCTGGAGCCACCCCGGACCCCCAAACGCCAGGTAGTCCGATCATAATCTGGTTTGCGAGGAAGCGTCACAACGGTCCTATCATCTCGATGTTCGATCTGAATCTCTGGAAGGTTTTTTATAGGCTCAACCGCACAGCCCGGTTGGTGGCAGAACTCAACCTTGGCCGCCCCATATCCAGATTCGGACGGCTTTGTGGGTGCGATCACCCTGACATCATCTAGAACTGCAAGGAATCTGAAATCCAGACTATCCACGAGTTCATCACTCTTGTCGTAGAACCTCAGGAAGTACCATCCTCCTTTCCTCTCCGCTAACTCTTGTGGAAGATATTGTACTTTAGAATCAGGATTTGGCTCGAAGTACGCACGCCACTTTCTCTTCCCCTTGCCCTCCTCGCCGACAACGATCACCCCTATGCGCTGCCAAAGCTGCCTGTCCAACGCAAGAATGGAAGGTGGTCTTTGTCCGAAGAGTGGGCCGATACCTTCGCTCGCATCAGTTATCCTGTTACCAACCAACTCGACCTCAAACTGGGCCCGCTCGATCTCAATCAGCTTACCATCAAGATCCCGAAAAGCAATCTTTTGGCCTCCCTCATTGCATAGTTCGAAGAAGTGTGCCCGATACCCGGGTATGGACACCGGCTCCGGAGCTACAGGGGGTTTCCCTGATAAAGCTTCGTCTCTTTGCCAGCTCTCCGGTACCACCAGAATGTACTGCCCGGACGATGGTGAACGAACGCGCCGCCCCTCATTGTGATGCTTCCCGGCCAGTCTGAAAACGATGCAGCCCTGATCGCCTAACTCTATCCGTTTCTCGCCGTCATCCCACTGAACCGTCACCTCACCCGAGGCTTGTTCCAGACGCCAACACCCGGCTTCCGACTCATATCGTTTCAACTGCATGCCGTTTTGCAACACAACCAGGTTTTCCTCCTTACTTAGCTCCTCAGGCAGTTCCAGACCGAGCACCCACTGCCGCGCACTCTTCCAGCAGACAATCTCCGGCCTGGGAGGCCTCTGTGTCTTCCTCTGCACAGCTTCCATCCGACCACGCGGTCTGCCGCCTCGTTTGTCCGGACTACGCCGTTGCACTTCCCTGCCAGCGATCAGTTGTCCTTCATGCCTTTCTTCTGGCCCTGAATCCGGTTGCTCTCCACATATGTCCCCGTCCGAAGGAGTAGTTCCATCTGCATTCTGCAAAGACTCCTCGGTGCTGGATTCCGGCCCCTTTGAAGCACTAATATGAGCAAGCTCGCTCTGGTCGGTGGCTTCCACAAGGCCCTCTGGGACTATACCTTCCCAGATCTCCGACGAAATAGCATCAGTTGCAACCGCTTGCTCAGTAGATGTTTGAGTAATCCCAGGCGCCTCAGCAACAAGTGGTGCATCTAGTGCAGGCTGCTCCGGAGTCTGATCTTTTTGCCTTCTTGATAACCGGAAGTAGGCAAGAACGCCCACAGTAGCGACCAGGACCGCTATGACGCCTAAGAATATAGATCCTGAAGTATCCACACCCATAGTTGTCGACCTCGCTCGGTTTAATCTCCAGCCTTCACACCTATTGCGGGCTTGCGATCCCACCTTTTGGGATAGCGGACTCTCATTGAGGCTAAGCAGTTTACCAATACGCTAATTCAGTGGCCTGCTCCATTCGTTTCACCCTGGCAACCCCTCGCACTCTGTAAATCTTGCGTCCTATTGAATCCTTAGCCATCCTCCGATGCCTTGCTCCCTCAGAACGCAGTACAGGCTTGCTATGGAAGCATACACAACCGCGCTAACGTGCATCTGTAGCCGAAACCGACTTTCGATGCCACCTCTAAGCTTATTCTACCATATGTAGTGTGCAATATTCCTGCACTCAATCGACGTATTGCGAGAGTCAATCGGTTAGCCCGACATGAGGATATTGAGTAGGGACATAGGATGGGAAAGAGGACCATCCTCGGTTGTTAGATAGAAGTCTCGTAAAGAGTTCCTTTGGCATCACAATGCCAATCCTTACAGTGGGAGGGCACCATAGACCTGACCAGACGAAAATGGGCTGTTATCGAGACTTTCACTCAGCAAAGTCTGATTGGGAGACCGGGCTTACGAGAGTGATGAGTTACACAGGCGTTTGGGAGAACTTGGTATCGAGATGATAGCACCGAATCGACGGAAACGGCGGCGCTAAAGGATGCGTTGGAAGATTGAGCGATTGTTCGCGTGGCTGGGCAATTTCAGACGAGTAGTGATGCGTTATGAACGTTATTTGAAGAACTTCCTGGGCTTTGTGTAACTCGGTTGCATCATCACCTTGCTTATGCACCATTTATGAAACTACTTTCTAGAAAAAGAACCACCTTCTTTTTGGGCGAGGGAAGACCAAGAGGGCATTGCTGATGGCACGTCCCGGCTTGGTCAGGTATTCTCCATTAGCCCAGAGCCCCGAGGAAGCCCCTCCATCCAGGTTCATTGCATCCTTCGCTCCAAGCGCCTCCATAACACGCGCCAACTCTCTGATAGTGGCTGAAGAACAAGTGACCAGAAGTAGCTCGCCCGATGCGGTGATCCCAACAGCACTGCGGATTCCAGAAAGACGAAGCACCTTCGCGTGGCTAAAACCTTCCGCAGTGGGATCAACAACGATCCTCCCATCCTTGACGAGCATGGGACCGCATCCGATGGCCTCTTGAGCCCGGCGCCAGAAAGCACCGTCACCTCCCTCGAAGGTGATCCGGAATGTGCACCTCTGTCCAACGCGAAACCGCTTGAGCATCGAGGTCTCTTTCCCTTTCAAAAGCAAAACGAAGCCATCGTCAGGGATAGGTTGACTCCCCGAGGAAATCTTCTGCACAACACCCCTGCGCACAACAACCTGAACACCGCCGTTTGGAGTGTTGGGTTGGTACCAGGACTTGGTGTAGATCACAGCAGCATTTGCTGTTTCCGGGGGATGATTGATGAAGTAAGCGTACCAATCCCTCAACCACCACTCTCGCTTCTGCTCGGCAGTACCTCTAATACTCACCTTAACCCGCTCCATCCGGTACCTTCCCCGGCCGTCGAAGCCCAGCACCGTTCCGACATTGCCAATGTGAACGATCTCCCCGCCAGTAATGAGGGTGTGAAACGGAGGTTTGAGAGGCGATGCTGTGTAAGCGTCAAAGAAACAACCGTTAATAGCGGCTATGGATTGATAGCGCTGTGCCAGCTCCGCCAGCCATTCTGTTGCCCCAACTCTGCCCTGCGCCAATCCAACGCGGATCTGGAAGCCCTCAAGAGGCACCCGCACAAGCCTAACGGAGAATCTCTTTCCGAATACCTGCACAGTGCGGTCTTCCACGGAGAGATCGGCGCTGACCGCTCTCAGTTGCACAACGGCCAGAAGCCACAATACAGGCCCGTACTTCCGGAAAATCACTCCAACCCACATCATGGTTCTCCAATTGTATTCGTTGAATCCACGCAAAGATGCCTCTGACCTCTCCAGAATCGGGTAAACGCCTACTCCTGCTGGTACAGATATGGGTCAACATCAACCAAGATAGGAACTCGGCGCCCTTCCCTGAGCACTTCCCCGGTAAGTGGATGTCGCCCCGCCACTATGTACTGCATGGTACGCTTGGGTTCCAAACATGCCAACCCGATGGCCAGCGTCATCAGCTTCGTGCCGGGTGTGATATCTGACATGATGTTTTCCACCTTGTAGGGTGACCCTTCGAAGATCTCATCCACTAGTAGCCACACCTTTAGGGTTTCAGAATGCGAAGAGTGGATAGAAGTAGTCTCATAAATAGTGCCTAAGCAAGATGCAACCGAGTTGTACAAAGCTCAGTAAGTTCTCCAAATGAAGTTCACATGTCAGATCCATAGTGCTCTCCCACTGTAAGGATCGGGCACTATAATACCAGGGAGTCTTTATGAGACTGTTTTCAACCGCCTAGCAGGTGAATTTTCTCGTAATGCGAAGACTCAGAAGCTACTGGTACTCTTAACCGATACCCCTTTACCTCCCTTCCACCGCCTGACGGGCAAGAGGAAATTCCTCAAAGAGGTGTGGATATCTTCGGAAGAGAGTTTTCAGACGGCGGCGGAGAGCAAAACGGTCGTTAAGTCCCAAAATTCGAGCTGCCTCTGTTTTCCGAGCCCTTGTTTGTCTAAACGCCTGTTCTATACATTGTAACTCAAAACGCGCTTTTGCTTCATCCATGTTGAGGCCATCTATGGGGAACACACCGATGGTTTGGTCGGAGGGGAGTTGGTGAATCTGCATTTCCATCGGTAAGTCATCCGCTTCTATACAGGTATGCCCATTAGCCTCGGCGCGAATAACGGCACCTTCCAATATACTTTTTAATTCCCGCACATTGCCCGGCCAGTGATAACCATCCAACAGTCGCAACGCCTTAGGGCTTATCTGCGAAACGGTCGTCCGTCCTTGCCTTCTGAAAAGTTTGAGAAAGTGGTTGACCAGCAAAGGAACATCTCCCCGGCGTTCCCTTAGAGGTGGCAATCTTATTTCGAAAGTCCTGAGACGGAAGTATAAATCGTCCCGGAATCTGCCTTCCTTGATAAGTTGCTGAAGGTCCCGCTTCGTTGCGGCAATAACCTGCACATCCACCCGAATTGGGATGTTTCCCCCCACCCGGCGGAACTCCCGCTCCTCCAGGAAACGTAACAGCTTCACTTGGACATCTAAAGGAACCGAGTCTATCTCGTCCAAAAACAGCACACCTTTGTCTGACTGCTCGAAATAGCCGGGTCTGGTCTCATAAGCATCCGTAAAAGCCCCCTTTTCATGCCCGAACAGTTCTCTTTCCACAAGGCTACCGGGCAGATCCGCGATGGAAACACCGACAAATGGACCTCCGGCACGGTAGCCTCTTTGATGAATAAGCCGCGCCACTAGTTCCTTGCCCGTTCCCGTTTCTCCCACCAGAAGGACAGTGGCACGGCCATCTTGGGCAACAGCCTTGGCAAGTTGGCGAACCTCCTCAATCTTTGGATCCAACCCTATCAACTCAGGGGGTTCTCGAAGCAGGATGTCTCGTTGGAGAGAGGCGACCTTACGTTCCAATTCCGAGCGTCTGATGGCATTGGCGATCGTCGTCCGCAGCTTCGCCATCTCAAATGGTTTTGGTAGGAAATCGGCTGCCCCGCACTTCATCGCCTCTACGGCCGTCTCGACATCACCGTAGGCGGTTACCATCACGACGGGAATGTCGGAGCGAAGGGAACGAAACTCGCGCAGCAGGTCCAATCCCTCGCGGTTCTGTGGGTCCGATTCGTTTAAGCGCATATCTAGAAGCACAGCGTCACAGCCTTGAGGGAACAGCGCCCGCCCCTCGTCGGCTGTGGTGGCTGTTACAACCTGGAACTCGTCCCTAAGCACCCGCGCCAGAGACTGGGTGAAATAACGGTCGTCATCCACAATCAACAACCTCGGCTTAGACATTACCCGCCTTCTTCCATAGCACTGTGGGTTTTCGAAACTACTCCATATGCGAAACTTTCGTGATGGCCCAAATAACAAGGGCTAAAGCGATGGTGGGTGAAAGAAGCAATATCGCACCAATAACCCACGGACACTCTATCAGCAAAGTCTGTACTTTGTGTGATACTACCATTTTATAGAACGAAAGTGCCCATATTAGTACTAGACCCGCCATAATTGAGAGAACACGGGTCTTACTAAGAACGATCTGGAGTCCCTTACCAAGAGCATCGGAAATCTGTTGGAGGCGTTTAACAATTTCCTCCAGATTCTTCACGGCATTTTGAAAGCCTTCGTTCTCTGGTTGGCTCGTGGAATCTCCCATCTGCCTTCACCTCCGCGCGATCGTTGAGTATAGATGAGCGATGAAAACACCTAGATGGAGAAACCCAAGACCGATGGCAGACGCGCAGAGCCCAAAAAGAGCCGGGTACTTCAGGATATCCGCAACCTCGTGGGGCGGTGCTAATCCCACGAAGGACGTCATGGTGTCCACCAAACCATGTCGCCATGATGGGTTTGCGCATCCGCAGAAATTCATGTAAGCCACTGTGAAAAACGCGGTCCATAAGCCTAGGGCCGCTACAAACCACCGTATCGAACTTAAGAGAGACTCAATATACCAACGGAACGGATGGGCTATCAAAGCAAAGAACCTTCGCACAGCTTTTCGGTCATTAAGGGCTAGACCGCGTTCTAGTTTCCTCGCCCTGCATAGGCACTCCTGCTCTTCGTCAAACTGGTTATAATTGCGAAAAACCACGATCAGCTTGTTGACGATACCGGCCTGGGCGTTGAGCTCAGCCGGTTTTCGCGTGTCGGGATTGAACCAATATCCGATGGAGTGCACCTCCTCCTCGATCTCCCTAAATCTGTCCTTCACATTTAAATGGGCCTCAACCCCGTAAAACATGCTCTCCGCGGTCACTTCCAACTGCTGGCGAATGGAGAGGGCATCCAAAGCGGTTGTCGGCGTCCGATTCCCTAGATATTCCTGGGCTTCCAAAGCTAGAAGGGCTCCATAGATGCTGTCCTCTACAGTGAGTGTGGACTCCAGGATCCTCTCAGCTCGCTGGATCAGCCGCGCCGCAATCACCAATAGTCTACCGGGGGCACTGTGGGAAACTTTTGTGCTGACCCTCTGTAGTCGATGTAACTTCGGCGGAGGCCACTCAAACCCATTGACTTTTCCAAGCCCGGCATCCTTCTGAAGGTTGTAAATACCGGACACGGGCTTGAAGATGCGCTTATATCGCCTCCCAAGTTTTCTCCACTCCCGAAGATATACTGCGTTCTCCTGTATCTGCTCATGAGAAAGCGTTCGGCGGTGCCCTACGGTGATGAAAATCCGCTGGTTTGCTTTTTCGAGACTCGGAAACTTCTCATCACGTTCCTTCAGGATGGAGTAATGCTTCTCTTCCCCCCGGTCAGGAAAGTTAAGAAACAGGTCCTCCAGTAATAGTTCGATCCCACTCGAGTTCTTCTTGAACAATTCCTCCATAAATGAATTTGTCGTGACCATGTAGACGCGGTATCCCAACCGATAGGCAACATAGGCATTCAGATAAGCATAGGGGCCCTCTTCGTCTATTGCAGCAGCTAACTTGCTGCGCTCAGGTAAGTAACTCGCATCTGCCCATTCAGCTCTTTTGGTTATCCTGCGGATTTTATCCCGGAAACCCGTCGGATCGAAGAGAGGACGGTACCCTTGAGCGTGGTAACCCAAGCACCTTCCTAGCGCCTCAAAGAACCTGTCAATGCCCGAACAAAGATGGGCCTCCTCAAAGAGGAGGTCATCCAGAAGCCCATCAGGAATCGGCTGCGTTGTCCAGTAAATCCAATGCAGTTCGGGAAACGCCAGCGATAGCATCGCTACGACAGCAGCCCAGCGAACATCATTAGCAACAGGGGTGAAACTATCGCCTCTGGTCAGATTCCCGTCAAACAGCTCGATGAACGCAACGGCATCCTTCAACCCACCTGAACCCGGACTCCCAACTCCTGCCTCTATGGCATCCGCCACCTTATGGAACGTCGTAGAAACCCATGTATATGGTTTCTCTGAACCATCCTTGTCGGACGTCGATAGGACATCCGGAAGCACGACTGCAGTAACTCGAAGGCTCAGCCGGTACCGGAGGTAGCGCTCCAAACTTTCCGCCAACCGCTGACCCGCTGTAACAACGAACACCGTGCTCATCTAATCCCCTAGGTTAATCTGGAACCAATCCCAACCCAGCAGTCGGTTCAGTGTGAACTTAACGAATTTGACCGCTTCATCAGAACTAGCAGGCTTAGCAAAATCGGCACGGTTGGGATTGGTACGGTTGGGATGAACCATGTCGTTTCTACGGTTCCGTAGTTTTCTCTCAACTCTTCTGTATGGTAGACATCTTAAATTCTCTCCACTATATTCCCCTAAACCCTTAAGCCGCAATTGCTGAATCAAACCCATATTGATGATAACCAGGTCGTAAGGATGATCCTCACTGTGCATCGGCCCGCGGACTTCTTCGCCTTCCCAGAGCAGTTGAAACGATTCGCGCAGTAGCCTATGTATCCATCGACGATCATCCAACGCGTCTTGATTGCCGGCCCCTTCCCTAGGCAGTTCTCTATAATTAAATCTTACCGTCGAATCTGAATCTTCTTGGAATTCATAGCACCAAAGGCTTTCCTTCTCTTCGACCATCCGAATGGCCCGCCAGATCTCTCTCAGCCTCGCTTTCTCCAAGCATCTCTCTATGGCTTTTCTCAGCTCTTCGCCGCTGGAAACGTCCTTGACCCAGTAGGCATCCGCCCCGTGCCTCCTAGCCTCCATCTCGCTGATTGCCTGCTTGGAAGCCGTCAGCATAATGACGGGGAGTTCGGGGAACTTCTCTTTGATGAGCTTTAGAATTTCAATCCCCTTGGTCTGCCTTATAGGGCGTTCTTCATCGGCTGGCTCCAGACGCAGGTCCAGAAATACAACATGATAGGGAAGGGACTCCATGATTTCTTGGACCACATTCGCTCCCCCAGCCCATTTACTGAGTAGTTTGTTCAGTTTCTCGGCCTCATCATCGAAGAATTTCTTTGCTTTCTCAAATGAAGCAATACAGAGTAACTCCCCGTTCGGCGTTCTCAACGGGTCCGAATCGCTCCCCAAAAAACCATGATCTACTTCCTGTCCGAACAACCCTGTGTAGAGCCCGAAGGACCAGCCGAGCTTGTGCTCATCGTCGATAAGGATATATTTGTGCTGGTTCATTTCTTGATCGGCTCGCGCGGCGGCGCCCTGGGTCGTGCCGGGCCGGTTCAAAAACTGCATCTTCTTGAACCAGAGCCTGTTCTGCCATCTCCCCTCGTAGTACTGGTAACCGGGGTTATTCTCCTCTAATCCGGCGAACTCTTTGAGAAACTTGCCAACCCCAGCCCTGTTGCGGTACTCGTGCTCCCGACGGCTTTGGTCTTGATCGGTGAAAAGCACAAACGGGAGAACGGCTTTACGCATTTGCTCGTAGTCTGCAAAGGCCCTGCAGTTCTCCAGGGCCTGACGGATGCTCCCCAGTTCCGCAGGGAATTCCACCACCTCACACCCGGGGGAACAAAGGATTGCGTGGTCCACCGACTGCCTAACAAGCCACCGGACTGAATCTACCGTGCCGACAACGATGGGACAGAGCGAAAGCTGGTTCGGAGACGGACTCAGGCGGATGTGCTTGAAAAGCTCCAATCCGCCGTATAAAGGGTCCTCGCATCCTTGATAAGCTAGATGGGCATCTAGGAAGAGAATGTCGAATTCTTCGTTTCCGAGCTGTTGAAGGAGTCCTTCGAGGGATTTGTGGTTTACTGTGCACACCGAAGCCTCGGCCCTAGTGCAGTATTTGATCGCCCGTTCTAGAGCCTGAGCAAAAGCCTTATTTTCGCTGTCTTGCAGGATGAGCACCTTCATCGACCTTCCCCCTCGTTATTTTCTCTCATTGCCCTTTATTTGCCTCCAGCATTCTGCCCGGGAATTGGAGGAAGCTCGAAGTTTATGAGTGTTGTAGCATACCGCTCATTGGTTAGGTCGGCCCCACACGCCTGGAAATAGCGAAGCCAGAAGTTCTGAATCTGGTAGATCTTTTTGGGGGATACCCCGCCTTTTGTAGCGGCTGTTGCTCCAGAAACCCAGACTTTCACACCGCTAAGGTTAGGGAGCCGCCCATCTCTTCGCTCTGTTTCGATGATTTGCTGGGTTCGTTCCTCCGTAAGCCTTAGTTTCTGAAAATCATAGTTTCTGGATTGCTCGATCATGTCGGAAAACACCACCAACGCCTTGCCTCCGGCACCCTTGCATCGTTCACCATTGAAAATCTTGGAAGCGAGCTGAAAAGAGTTCATCAAATCGGTCATGGGGGCAGGCGGGGTTTCTAAAATTAACTTCTTGGCCTCACCGCGCATTTGCTCGGTAATCTTCTGCAGTTTTTTCTTGTGGGACAGTGGATTATCAATGAGCGGATTGTATGCGGGAAAGAATGCCTCAATGGGATTGCTGGTTGCAAGCGTATTTTCCGTAATAACGTCACACATTAACAACCCACCGCCCTGCATAGCCTCAAGGATTTTTTGAAAATCCCGAAAATAACGCTGGCGAATTTCAGGGGCACTGGTGCTTCCAGAGATATCAAGAAGCACGAAAACAACCCACGAGGGAGCTTTTTGGGAGCAACCGTCCGGCAATACAGCAACTGCTAGCAAGGCCAAGACCAACAAAACCCGCCTGAGGAGAGCCATGATTCTCTATCCCCTTCTAAGCAAGGCTCTCTTCCTTCCAATCGAAGTTTTCTATATCGGCACCTATGGTAACTTCTGGGTACTCTTCAAATGATTTAGGTTGATGAAAACCCTGCTTGAACCTCTCCTCTCGATCGGGACGTATGCGCAGGTTCTCCTCTCGGTACACCTCAATCAAGTTTTGGATTTTATCTTTGAGTTGATGCGCTTTATTCCTGTAGTAGCTGTGAGTTTTCTCTCCACGCACCAATGTTTTGTCGCACCGCTTCTGAGCTTTGAGCAGTTTCTCCTGGGCGCGGGCGAGCTTTTTCCTCTCCCGATGCACGGCTAAGAGAATAGGATCGTGGGCAAAGTAAGAAGCAACCATTGCTACGAGGAAAATAATGAAATTAAACACAGCGAAACCCAACTGCATCTTAACGTCTACACTCTGCTGTTCAACTTGCTTGAGATAACTTGCTCGCAAATAGGCAACGGCGGAAACTACCAATATTGGGATGGCCATGAGCATAACAGCAAAGCTTATTCTTGTCCTATCCCATTTTCCTTCCCTCAGAAGAATACCCAACAGGTGCGCCGCACCTAGGAGTGCAGTAGCTATACCGCCTGTTACTAGGTAGGTTAGGACCTCCGATTCGCCGAAGAGGCGGAATACAATTGCGTTGAAGGGGAACTCACAAAAAAACAAAAGGCCCATTACGAGCCAATACCAAAGAGTTCCCCCTCCCTCTAGTGGCGGAGAATCGTTGTGGGTTCTTCTGTACATATCCTCCGCCTCTTTCAACCGTTCGCTTTGCTCCTCAACCCGTTGACTGGCGTCGTTCCGATCTCTTACGGCGTTAACCCATTTCGGCTTAAGAACCCTCTCACGGCGTGCCCATTTTTGGGCAAGACCACGCACAACCGAGTCGCCTGCCTGCTTCAACTGCATTACGTACCGAGGCTGTCTCGTGTCATCCCAATGGGGAATGCTAACCACTCCGTCCTTCCGCCCCGCACGCCTAGCGCCCCACCTGGTGTACGGACCGAAGAGCCACCATATCATTTCCTTACCCCCCCTGCTCAACCTCCTTCCTCAGGTTGTCCAGCGCGCTTTCCAGCTCCTTGAGCCAGCAGTGGAAGGGGTTGCCACCCTTGAATAATTCTCTCAGCTCCTCCTTATTTCCTTCGCCCAAAAACTTTAGAATCTTCTCTACCTTGGAAAACTTCTCAGATTCAGATGTCGAGTTAGGTCGGGGGAGCAATTTCTCAACACTCCCAATGCGGTCCTGCTTACCCGCCTCCTTCAGCACTTTCTCAACGGTGTCTCTTTTTTGGTCCTCTCCGTAGATCAGCCTTCGCGCATCATTCAAAGTACCAGGCGCCCGCCCGTTCTTCCACGCCTCAACCACCTCTTGCCAGTAATCCTCCCGGAAGTCCGTCTCCATCAGCCCCTGAAGGTCGATATCAATGGGGAGAAAGAGGTGTGCGATACGGTGTTTGAGGATGGATAGGCGCCTAACCAGTGTTAAAGGCTGTTTTTTTTTTGAGCTGTTCTACGACTTTATTGAACTTATCAGGAGTAGGTTCTCTTACAAATTCCAAGACCGCATCGTATACACCATCTTCCCCGCCGCTTCCGTTAATGCAGTAGTGGTCAAAATCCGCATACGCCTTTAGGCGATCCCCGAATCCATGCTCTTTCCAATTGACCCGACCGCTGTGAGCCGCAATGTATACTTCCTGCGAGTTGGGAAAAAACCTTGCGAGAACTTGGATTTGCTTCGTAGCTTCTCGCCGCTGGTATTCTACCGAGCCTTCCGGGTGGCAGAAAATCACGGCCAGGTCCCCATCGATCTGCTGCTTTTTGACTTCGAATGCTCTTTCTTCTGCCCGTACCTGCTGGGAGTCCCAATTCTCTACTTGGGACCAGAGACAATCATAGCCCGACGTTGTAACGATGATGAGAAGTCTAGCCATCTGACCATCCCTATCCTTGAGATTTCGCTCGCAGAGCGAACAGGAGTTGGGCCAATCCGTATTTCTCGGCCGCATTATTTATCAGCCTATCAGACAACACGGAGTATTCTACCCAACGCAGTCGTTCCGCTCTTGCTTGTCCCGGCTCGCCTCTCCCGGTGTCTATAACTATCCACCTGCTACAGCCTTTTATCCTTCTCCACCCTTCATCAAAGCGACCTTCATTTCTCTTTTTGACCTCGTCGATTATGCCTTGATGGATGATGAAGAAATCATACTTTTCGCCTCCTTCTAGGAAACTATCAAACTGTTTGATCGCTTGTTTGTGATCAAGAAGGTAAACCCTCCGTTTTTTCCAGGCACCTTCAACGGTTTTGTTTTCCGGACATTCGTACTTTCCAACCGCTTCACGTGCGGCGCGGTTTCTCTCCATAAACACGCGTTCGTCCAAAACCGCTACTGTAATCGCCGCCGCCTCTTTTAAACTCCAGAGTATCCAGCGCTCTTCACTAATAAGCAATTTTTCTATCGGTTCTCCCCTGGTAAAACATTCGTGAAAAGCTGCCATTGAGTATAAGCAAGTCCTGTCTGACCTGGGCTTATGATCATATACCAAGGCGTTGGGTATTGATGGATCACATTCCTGACAAATGAATTTTTCAGCCGCCGACACTTGAGCTCTCTGGTCTTCCATATGCCGCACGTACAGTGTAAAATCCCCCCAATGAGACTGAACCCACTTTTCCCATAGGAAAGCAAGCAACCTATCCGGAGAATCCAAGTATTCGCGGAGTTCATCCCATTTTACACTAACCACTTTATTCCCCAAATTCTCAGGCACGTGATTACCACCGCCGATCACTATAATCCTGTAAGGAAGACAGTTCAGATAGGCTTCGAGCCAACTCCAATCTATCTGCTGTTCTCTATTATCCACCACAAGGAAGTCGTGGCGGGGGGATCTTCCCGATTCCACTTCTTGAGTGAGGGAGTTAAAGTCTTCGATAAAATCTATTCCGACCCCTTGCCAGTTACCGATTGCCGTCATCGTAGCCACCTCCGGTATTCTTCGGTTTCGTCCTATTTTCCACCTCTATGTTAGAGAACTTCCCAACAAGCAGGGCTTTCTTGGGGCGCAGAAGATAAAGGATGTATGTCAGATGTCCCGAATTCCGAACTTCTTCCCACTCGGAATTCGTCAACTTCGCCTCAATTAGTGGGGGTTCACTGGAGCTGCCGCCCTTCCATTCCTGGTATTTGTCATCAATCTCCTCTGGGCGAAGCATACGCAGATACCCAGCGCAGATTTTGATCTCCTTCATCCCCCAGTTACCCGGCTTAAGCTCTCCAGTTTCCGGATCTACTATAGGTTCCGCAAGAGCATCGTTCAGCTTTTCCACCGTTTCTTGCGAGGTTTCCCAGTTGTCGCGTATAAGAACACGGTAGTAATTCTTTTTCCACCCTTTCCCCAGATCATCCCACTCCTCCTCTATCTTGACGGTGAACTCAAGCGGCAGATAGGCGTTCTCCGCAGCCCTCGTCCTATCTCCATATTTCGCCGTGTTTCGAATGAGGTTTTCCAGGATCGTGTAAAAGGCCTGAGCACCGATTTGTCCATGGGGGATATCAACTGCTATATCTTCGGGAGGAGAGCATTGTTGAATCTTCAACCGGATTTCAGGCTTTTCGTCATTCTGGATGTTCGGGTCTCTGAACCAAAAATCACAGTATCTGACCTTATACGACCAGGCTATATTATCAAGGAGGCACTTTTGTTCTGTAAACCCCATCATAAGGGATGATTCATCGGTACCGTTCCACTTCATCGTCATGCACCAAGATGGCGGCGATGTGGAAACTTGTGCTATAAAATCCATGCGCTTTTGGAGATACAGCAGAAACCGGTTGACCTCAGATTCGTACCTCTGCAACCCCATTTGAGCGATATGCCAGACAGCATGGGATCCAATATTGTGCGACATGTTCCTTCCCATAATCGCCGCAACTGCGGAGCGGAGGGCGGAAGTATAAAACTGCTTTCTTGCAAGATTCAGCAACGCCGATGTCGAAAGGCGTTGGCCAAAGGACAAACACTCTGCAAAAATTAACTCCATTTCAAAGACTCTTTTACGAACGATCTCTTCCCAGCTCAACAGACTAAACAACACAAACCCATAAAAGCAAATTTGCGAGCCATTATGCTGGGCGATCGGAGTCGGAACAAAAAAGATCGTTTTCCACTTGGGAATAGCACAGAGCTTCGCAAGGGTTTCAACAAGTCCGCCAGCCTTATCAGCCTTATCGTCAGAGCAATGCTCTCCCAAGAACTCTTTTAGTGGTGCGATTTCCTCCTCACTATATTGGCCCGTTTCATCCGATGCCAGTCCATCCAACGCCCCCAAAGTTCCCATAGTGGGATCAGTGCGAGCACGAGATTTGATCTTAAGGAGCCAGAGTGGCATATTGCCTGCTCTCTCTATTTCCACTCCGTCGAACTGCTGAGCCCTTTGCACTATAGATATTTGTGCGTTCTTAACTTCTCTGAATACCCAATCCGAGTAAGAAATTTCTCGGGTTTCCTCAATAAACGTTCGGTAACACTGTAAATAATGTGTAATCTCACCTTCGTCGTCGAATACCTCCGGCCTTATCATATAAAAAATGCCGCTCTTCTTCCCCTCACGGGGAGATGCAACGGAGAGCGGTTCCCACTTCAGTACGGATACATGGTACAGGAATTGTGGGTCAAAGCGTTCACGTAGACTCAAAAACCACTGCCTGACGATTTTTTCCTCATTGTTCATTTCAAAAACCCTCCGCTGCGATTTCACCCAGAGCGCTTTGGTGGATTTCAAATTCTGTAACTAACCCTTTATAGACTTTCCCAAACTGCTCCGCCACTACTTCGGGAGATTCGTTAAGCCTTATAGTCCAGAACCGATGCCCTTCTTTTCTAGGTATTTTTTTTCCTTTCACTCTATCCCAATCACAGACCCTATCTTGAAACCGTTTACAAAACTCCTGTATTGAGTTCTTTGAATACACCGCGACCGTTGCCGTCGCCAAATTCTTTCCTCTAAAGATTTCAATCAATTCCTCGAATGTGATTTCATTGTTTTTCCACCATATGTCTTCATACTCCAAAGAGACGAATCCACCGATTTCCAAAAGGCGGAGGATATCCCTAAGTAAGCCCAAATCAGAAAATGATTGCAAACTATACAGAGGAGCACCCATCTCCTCGGTTAGGTTATCCCAAAATCTTTTGTAAATTTCTCTGAGGGACTTCTCCTCTTCGGTCTGGCTCTCCGAAGGACAGATTTTAACCGCTCTGAAATCACCAATCTCTTCTGCAAGCAGAATGCACCCGTTGTTTTTCAACCGGATGATAGTTTTCTCCACAATCTCATGCCATGAAGGGATTAGATAAAGCACGAAAAAAGCAGTAATCAAGTCGTACCTCTCTTTGTGTTGTTGAAAAAACTTCTCCAAGGGGGTTTGGTGAATACAAAAATGAACTGCCTCTAACCCGCTTACTTTTTTTTCGAAGTGCTCTAAGAGCTGCGCATTTATATCGACGACATCCACCATGCTTATGCTTATGCTTGATGAAAGGCTTTGGATCAACGGAACCTCTATCCTACCGGAACCGACGCCGCAAAGCAAAATCCTGCGCGAATTTGTGTCACTTCCAAAGCAGGTAGCAATTTTGCCAGCAAGTTCATTTGCCCTATCTTTAGGAAAGCACAAGAACTTATCATACTTACAAGCGTCCCACTCTCCGGTCATATATGCGTTATACGTGTCTGTCATGGATCTGGTGGGCTTTGGAGCAGGAAGCAAGCTTTTGGTGATATAATTCTGGTGATACAATAGCTCACAGAGGAGGGATGTCCTGTGTCCGCTGTTGTTTTCAAACTTCCCGAGGTCAAAAGGAAGAATGAATCCAGACCCACCAAATGCCCCTACTGCCAGGGGAACACCTTCCAACGCTGGGGAAAGGTTCGAAAGCGGGTTCTGGACAACCGAATCAGAACCGTTTGGGTTTACCGGTATCTTTGCTGCAGCTGTAGGCGGACATTCAGGCACTACCCAGAAGGTGTTGACAGAGCAGATCAGACGAAACGATTGCGAAAGATATCAGCAATCTTCTGGGAGTTGGGATTGAGCTTGAGGAATTGTCAAAAGGCTCTATCGGCGATGGGTGTAAGGTTGAGCCACATGAGTGTATGGAGGAATGTACAAGAGCAGGCCGAGCTTTTGGCGAAGCGCAAGAGGAAGAAGAGGGTAAGGGTTTTGGGTGTAGATGGAGTATATCCTTTGGTAAATGGAAAGAAGAGATGTGTGTTGGTAGCAGTTGACTTGGGAAATGGGGAAGTTGTGACAGTTGGACAAGTGGAAGAGAGTGACCCTGAAGCATTGAGGGAATGGCTTGAGCCTTTGGTGAAGGAATTAGGTGTAGAGGTTTTGGTAAGTGACGATCTTGGCAGTTATCGAGTAGTGACAGAAGAGATGGGGTTAGAGCATCAGGTATGCCAGTTTCACGTTAGGCGGTGGGTGAATCAAGACCTAAGGGAGCTTAGAGAGGGAGTACCGAAAGGATGGGAATGGGTTTTAGAAGAGGTGAAGGGGTGTTTAGAAGAGCTAAGAGAAGATGGGGGTAGGAGGCTGTACGAGATATGGAAGCAGATTCCGGAAGAAGGTGTAAAGCGAGGAGGGAAGCTAACGCCGCTTGGGAAGCTTAGGAGGATAGTTTTGAGGCTAAGTGAGAATTGGGGTAGGTACACAGCGTACAAGAGGAGAGGAGGGGTGCCATGGACTAACAATGGTACAGAGCGAGTGATAGGGATGATGCAGATGAGGAACAGGACTGTGAGGGGGTACAAATCGGAAAGGGGAATGTTTTCTGCGCTGATGCTTAGCGGGTCAGGATTGAGCTGGTAGGTAGGAGAAGAGGAGAGGTAAAAAGGTAAAAAGGTAAAAGGATGCGAGCAGAGGGAAAAGCAGCTCGCATTTAATTTTTCAAACTCCCCAACCCTAATTATTACAGAAACAGGCAATGCGGGGTGTTGACATATGCGTGAAAAGCCTGTATACTCTAGGACGTTAAGACCAAAAGTCTGCTGTAGCCGTTTCTTCGTACCGACCCACGGCAAGAGAGTTTGAAGCCGACCGGCCGAAACCCTTGAAGTGAGTTTGGGATGGAGAGTTTGGCAAGGGTTTCGGGGTCGGTTTTCTTTTTAGCCACCTGGTCCGTCCAATGCGGCACAGTAGACGGAGGGAAAAGTATCGAAAGGGACTTGGATGACGAAGAGATTGTTTGTAGGCAACCTGTCTTTTGAAACCACGGAAGACGGGCTTCAGAGTGCTTTTGCGGAGTGGGGAGCCACTTCTGCTACGATTCCGACCGGTGAGTCTGGACGTTCCAGGGGCTTCGGTTTTGTGGAGGTTGATGACGACAAGGCCGATGCGGCAATTACTGCTATGAACGGTGCCAGCCTTGATGGTCGCACCATTACGGTTAACGAGGCGCGTCCGCGGCCCGAGCGTTCTTTCAACGGCGGCGGTTATCGCTCTGGTGGAGGGCGCGGCGGCTTTGGCGGCGGCGGTAGGCACCGCAGCGGCCGCTGGTAAGCCAACCATCTGAAATCCAGCTTGAAATGAGCTGAAGCCCGCTTTCGGGAAGCCGGAAGCGGGCTTTTTCACCTTTTGGTGCGTCACTCGTCCTCGCGGGGAAGCTGTGCGAGGCGCTCGGCGGCGCTGATGGGGTTGGGAACAGGCTCGTCGGAAACTATCCGCCCATCCCTGAACCGCAAAATCCGGCGGCAGTGGCGCGCTATGTCTTCCTCGTGGGTTACCAGCACCACGGTCTTTCCGGCGGCGTTAAGCTCTTGGAAAATTGCCATGATCTCTTCGCCGGTGCGGGTATCGAGGTTTCCAGTTGGCTCGTCGCCCAGGATGATGGAAGGATCGTTCACGATGGCTCGGGCAATAGCCACACGCTGTTGCTGGCCGCCGGACAGCTCGTTTGGGCGGTGGTGCAGGCGGTCTCCCAACCCAACGCGTTCCAATGCGCGGCGGGCTTTTTCCTCTCGGTTGTCTGCGATGTTGCTGTACAAAAGCGGCAGTTCCACCTGATGTATGGCAGGCGTTCGCGGCAGTAAGTTGAAAGTTTGAAAAACAAAGCCTATTTTCTGGTTTCGAACTTCGGCAAGCTCATCTTCGGTCATGGTTGCCACGTTAACGCCGTCCAGAAAATACGAACCAAGCGTGGGGCGGTCCAGGCACCCCAGAATGTTCATCAGGGTGGATTTGCCGGAGCCGGATGGGCCCATTATGGCAACGAACTCTCCACGGGCTATTTTCAGACTGACGCCGCGCAAAGCGTGGACCGTTACTTCGCCAGTCTGATAGTCCTTGTGGACGTCCTTGAGTTCTATTACCAAATCGCTATTGCAGTCTGCCAACGGCGAACTCCAATTGTGCGCGAGCCACGTTGTAATCGTAAAGTGCCTGGACCACCCGGCTTTCCGCCTGCGTAAGGCCAACTTGGGCGGCAACAACCTCAAGGAAGATGCCAACCTGGGCCGCCAGACTTCCCTCCGCGGCGGCAAGGCTTTCGCGTGCCGCTTCGACCCCGCGTTCGGCGGCCTGCAGGCGGGCGCGGGCTTCTTCCACCTGAATGTGCGCTTGTTTCACCTGCAGGGCTATATCGCGCCTGAGCTGTTCCAGCCTCGCTTGAGCAGTTGCCAAAGCGGTTTCTGCATCTTTCACCCGGGCTTTGGATGCCCCGCTATCGAACAGCGGATAGCTTGCAGACACGCCGAGGTTCCAAGACCTGCCTATCGGATGCGGGTGCAGGCGAACATCGTAAGATGCTTCGGCGCCGATTGTAACGCCGGCTTGTATCTGCGCAAGCTTTAGGGAGAGCTTCGCGGCTTCCACCTGAAGCTCAGCCTGCCGCAGATCAGGCCTGCGCCGGTATGCTTCTTCGATAAGCTGTTCCAAATCGGGGGCCGGTTCCGGCGACCCCAGTGTGTCGGTGAGGATAATCTGGGTGGTTTGAGGCAGACCGAGCACGTTTCTTAGCACAGAAACCGCATTCTCAACGGCGTTCTCGGCTGCTATAGCGTCGACCTCGGCTGCGGCAACCTCGGCTTTTGCCCTTGGAATCTCCTTGCGTGCGGCCTCCCCAACCTCCACCAGACTTTCAAGGCGCTGTTGCTCTCTTTTGGTGCGGTCCAGCGCGGCTTTGGCCACTTCGGATAGGCTTGCGGCCCTCAGCACACCGTAGTAGGCAACCAGCGCATCCAAGGCGACGCGCTGGCGCACAGATTCCAGGTCTTTCTCGGCGCCCATCTGCTGGGCCTTTGCCTGCTGAACCCGGGTTTTGGTTTGGAAAGAATCGAAAAGGTTTTCCCTGAACCGCAAAGAAACCTCACGGTCTTCCAACCTGCTTCCGAGGATGCGGGGCAGCCCAGACTTAAGAGGGCCTTCGGATGAGCCTCTGGTGTATTCAGCGCCAGAGAAGACCTGCGGCCTCTGGGCCGATTGGGCTATTACCACGCGCGATTGTGCGCTGGCCAAACTTTCTTTGGCGGCCGCAAGCGAAGTGCTGTTGCGAAGGGCGATTTCAACAGCCTGGCGCATGCTAAGGCGCAATGTTTGCGGTTGTTCGGATGAGGCAAGTGATAAGCGCGGCGCTTGCAGCAGAAGCAAAAGGATTACGGCAGTCATACCCATTGGTTGGCGGGATAATGCAGTTGGTTTTTGCAAAGGAATCATAATGATGTTCAACTAAACGGTTAGTTACATACTACAGGTACTGCAGTCGAAGAGTCAAGCATCTGAACCTCGGGTGTTCCCAGGGCTTTTCAAAAGCGGATGGCTTGCTCGTCCTCACCCTTTGACCCCTCTCCCGCGATGCTGTCTTCCCTCACCCCTAGCCTCTCTCCCAGTTTCGGTAGATGGGAAGCTGACTCCATTTTTCCCAGCAGTGGGATAAGAGCTGGGGAATGAGAGAGTGCAAGGTTTTGGGGCCGGCAGGGCTTCGTGATGGCACGTTTTCTGCACGGTTGAGTTGGCGGAACGGGCAGAAATGTTTTCGGCAGTTAAGAGCAAAACACCTCTGGTTTACGCGTTGAGTTGGGCTTCGGCCGGGATATTATTTGCGGCTTTGTACGGCCCACACTTCGCGGCCATGGCACGGCGCTGGGCTTCCGACGAGGGGGCATCGCACGGCTTTTTAATCCCTGTGATTGCCGCGTGGTTGGTTTGGAGCAAGCGCCGCAAACTGGCCGAGATTCCGAAAGCCCCGTGCGCTTGGGGGCTGATTCCTATTGTGTTTGGGCTGCTGGTCACAGTGGCGGCAGTGCAAGCGGAGGTGGCTTTTCTGCCGCAGGTGGCCGCTTTGGTCGTTTTGGGTGGTGCAGTTTTGTATGTTGGCGGAAAGGCTCTTTTCAAAGAGGTGGCGTTCCCGTATGCGTTTTTGTACTTCATGGTGCCGTGGCCCGACTTCTTGGTGGAGTTCGTAAGCTTCCCCCTTCAGCTTCTTACCTCAACTTACACTGCCATGTTGGTTGGGCTTTTCGGTGTGCCTGTGCGCCGCGAAGGTGTGGACCTGCATATGCCCGGGTTTTCACTTACGGTGGCGGCGGCCTGCAGTGGATTGCGGTCGCTTGTGGCACTTATGGCGCTGGCGTCTCTTTTTGCGTATTTTACGCGTGCATCTTTGTGGAGGCGCTTGCTTTTGTTCTTTTTCGGCATACCTGTTGCACTGATAGCAAACGTGGTGAGGGTTACCTTGGTGGCATTTATAGGCCTTTATTACGACCAGAAGCTGGCAGTTGGGCTGTTTCACGATTACTCTGGGCCGGTGTTGTTTCTGATGTGCACGCTTGCGATGGCGGCAATTCAAAGGGTTTTGGTGCAATGGCAAAATCAGGCGGCTTGATATTGTGCGTGTTGTTTGCCGCGGCTTTGTGGCTTCAGAGCTTGGGACGGCTTGCAAGTTCTCCGGTTAAGGGGGGTGCCGAGCTTTCCAGAATACCAGCCCGGTTCGGCGGCTGGCGTTCTGAGGAACATAAGCTGGATGCGGTCTCGGCGCGGCTGTTGGAGCCAGATGCAGTGCTTTGGAGAACGTATGTGGACCCGGAGGGCCGCCCTTTGGACTTCCTGGTGGTTTACGGGCATCAAAAGAAAAGCTTTCACTCTCCTGGGTTCTGCCTTCCCGGCAGTGGATGGGAAGTTGCCGCCAAGGAAAGGCTTACTCTGAAGATCCCCGGTGCCCCCGGAGGTTCGGTGGAGGCGAATTTGTTCCGGATACAAAACAAGGGTGTTCAACAGCTTGCACTTTACTGGTTTGCGCACGGACGCGCAACCACGCCGAGCCTTTTTCAGCACAATCTCAACCTGCTGAAGAGCCGTTTGATGCACCGCCGGGCGTTTGGCGCATTGGTGCGCGTTGTTGTTCCTGTGGTGACCACAGAGCAGGATGCATTGAGGCGCGCTGTGGTCTTCTTAAGAGAGGTTTACCCGGAGGTAAATCGGCAGATATCCTCCTGACCGGCATGGAGTTGGTGATATGGAGTTTATACGGATTTATAGAGCACTAAAACGTCGCATATGGGTTGTGATTGCTTCTGCAGTTCTCACAACATCTGCGGCTGCGGTGGGCAGTGTGTTTCTGGGCAGTTACTACCGCGCGGCGGCCACGCTTATGCCGTCGGAGCGGGCTTTGAAGAGAACACCGTATGTTGGTGGCTCGAGCGCAGATGCGGCTCCGGGTCAGCACAGGTCGCAGTTGAACAACCTGATTGCCTTGGCCCGCAGCAGATATGTGGCCGCCCAGGTTATACGCAAGCTGAGATTAAGAACAACGCCGGATGAGCTGTTGGAGAAGGTCAGCGTTGGCCCGGTTGCCGAAGCGGGAGGAACCGACCTGATTCGGATTCAGGTTGAGGACACCAACCCGAACCTGGCTGTGCGCATAGCTAACGAGACGGCAAGAACGTTTGTGGCCTTCTACGACGACTTAAGCCACAGGGATGCGGCAAGAACCCGTGAGTTTTTGGAGTCTCAGGCCCGGCAAGCCGCCGCGGTTCTCGGCCAGAAGCGCCGGGCGGTTGAGGCGTATCAGAGGAGGCACGGGATTGTTGCGGCGGATACCGAGGTAAGCGTTGCCGTTAACGCGGCCGCCGATAAGGCCGCAGAGCGTGATGCCGCCGCCGCACAGCTTGCCCAGATAACCCAGGAATTGAATGCATTGCAGGAACAGCTTGCCTTAACCCCCAAGACCCGCACTGTTACCGAAGCGGTGGATGTTACCCCGGCGGCTCAGCAGTTTGCTCAGGAGGTGGCGCGCCTGGAGGCCGAACTGCTTCGGGAAACCGCAGTGCACACCGATGAGCATCCCAATGTAAAGCGCCTCCGCACCCAGCTTGAAAACGTCAGGGCCCGCCTGGAGCAGGAGCAGGGAAAGATAACAAGCACCACGCGCATTGTGCCCAACCCAAGGTATGAAGAGCTTCAGTCGCGCTTGATAAGCTTGGAGACGCAAAGGCGCGGGGTGGCGGCGCGCCTGGCCCAGCTTGAGCGGGATTTGCGCATACGAAGGGCGGCGCTCAGTAAGTACAGCGGGGTTGATTTGGCCCTTGCGGCACTGCTTAGGGAATACAGGATTGCCGAGGAGAACTACTCCGCCGCGGTTCAGCGGCTTTCGCAGGCCCGCGCAGACGAAAAGGTTTCCACAGAAACGGGCGCCATACACATCGTTGATCTGGCCGACGTAGCTGTTGGCCCTTTGAAGCGCGGAGTGGACCGAACCCAGCTTTTGATTCTGGCGCTGGTTTTGGGCCTTGTGCTTGGAATTGGTTCGGTTATTGGGCTGGATGCAGTAGACACCACGGTTCGCTCGCGGCAGGATTTGGAACAGCTTATGGAACTGCCGGTTACCGGCGTGATACCGCGGCTTGCGGCCAACGGCGACCGTCGGGCGATGCTTCCGAAAGTAACGCATGTGGAGCCTTCCTCGCCGCATGCGGAAGCGTATCGATTTCTTGTTACGGACCTCCTGCTTACCACCAGCGAGGAACCAGCAAAAGCCATAATGGTGGCCACGGCGAAACCGGCGCAGGGAGGCACATCCACCATTTCCAACGTTGCCATAACCATGGCTCAGGCCGGCCGCAGGGTTGTTTTGGTGGATGCGGATATGCGGCGCCCGTCTTTGCACAAAGTCTTTGGTTTGCCAAACGAGGTTGGCTTGAGCACGGTTCTGTCTGGCGCTAACGGATATTCGCTGGAGGATGCGCTTCAGCCTACGCAGATTGAGAACCTGTACCTGCTTACCGCCGGTCCCAAACCCGATAACCCTTGGCAGCTTCTGCGGTCTGCAAGGATGAGGGAGCTTGTTGAGGAGCTTAAAGAGCGGTACGATTTCGTCTTCTTCGACACGCCAAGCGCGGTGGTATTCGCTGATGCTTTGGCCGTGGCGTCTTTGGTTGATGGAGCCATCTTCGTGGTGAGAGCCCATCAAGCTCCCGCTGGCAGTGAGCTTCAGATAAAGAACCTGTTGAATAAGGCGAATTTGAGGATTTTGGGCGTGGTGCTCAACGATGTGCCGCCGGTTGGGGTTGACAGCTACAGGTATCACAGCCACTACTACGGTCCCCAGCCGCAAGAGGTGGAAGGGGAGGTTAAGCCTGTGCTTCCTCTGCCGTCAGAGGGCACACGCGGGGAGGATGATGAACTTTAGCGCGCAGAGGGGGTGCGCTGCAGTATACGATTCGGAGGGTACTGCACCGTGGAAACAAAAAACCCCACAAAAAGGATCCTTATCGTCGGCGCAGGAGAAGCCGGGAGGCGATTAGCCGAAGCGTTGGAGAATCAGCCCGGCCAAAACTGCGAAGTTGTTGGGTTTGTGGAAGACGAGTTGGGGATTGTAAACGGCTCCAAGAAGCGGGTATTAGGCCGCCGGGATGAACTGCTGGATTTGGTGGAGCGCTTTAACATAGACGAAGTAATAGTGGCCTATGCCCCTTCTTGGCAAGACCAGGTCATCAAGAAGCTGTTCGGCAACGGCCACAGCGATATAAAGGTGCGGGTTATCCCTTCCATGTACGAGCTTCTAATCACCAAGCCGGTTGGGGCCGCGGTGGACGATGTGCCTTTGGTGGACCTCACCCTCCCGAACTTGTCTCGGTGGTACGCGCTTTTGAAGCGGGGCTTTGATATTGTGTTTTCGATAATCGCGCTTATTGCCGCCGTTCCGATTTTGCTTGCGGCCGCGGCGGCGATCAAGCTGACGTCCAGAGGCCCTGTTTTATTCAGGCAGGAGAGAGTTGGCCTGAACGGCACAACGTTCCAGGTTTTGAAGCTCCGCACCATGGTTCAGGATGCGGAAAAGAACACCGGTCCCGTCCTGTCGAGCGGCCGAGACGATGAAAGAGTTACCCCTGTTGGGCGCATCCTGCGGGCCACCCGCATCGATGAGATACCCCAGTTTGTGAATGTGCTTTTGGGGCATATGAGCGTTGTTGGGCCGCGGCCGGAACGTCCCTGCTTTGTGGAGGAGTACCGAAAGAGGATTCCGTACTACGACCTGCGCCACAGGGTCAGGCCGGGGATTACGGGGTTGGCTCAGGTTAACGGGTACTACTTGACCTGCGTTTATGTGAAGCTTAAGTACGACCTTATGTACCTCCGCAACATATCCCTGTGGCTGGATTTGAAGATACTGCTGAAGACAGCAATGGTTGTCCTTCGGAGCAAGGGAAGCTGAGCACGATTGGCTTCCATAGTTTTTCCACAGCCCTGCAGAACTTGCGAAGCAGGCGGGCAGGGCTTTTCTTTGCCGGTTGGTTTAATGGGTTTAGGGATTCATGCAGAACACCGCTGAGATTCAGAAAAACGCCGATGCACTTCCTTCGGACGGAGATAACACCTCGCTGAGGGCTGTTGCAACCAGGGCTTTTGGTTTGCTCGGGATTTCGGAGATTGTAAGCAAGATAGTTTCTTTGGGTTCCGGGGTGGTTCTGGCCAGGCTTTTGAGCCCAAAGGACTACGGCGTGGTGGCCGCCGCGGGGCTTTTGGTGGAGTTTTCGGGATTGTTCAACAATGTGGGCATTGGTGCCGCGGTTGTGCAAAGGCGCGATCGCGTTAAGGAGGCGATGCACACCGGTTTTGTAATTCAAGTAACGCTGGCACTTATACTTGTTGCTTTTGTGTTTTTGATATCGCCTTTATGGGCGGCTTTTTACCGCAGGCCGGAAGTTGGCCCCGTGGTTCGGGTTCTGGCTTTCGGGATGCTGTTCAACGCGCTGGTCTTTGCACCAAGCACGATGCTTTCGCGGGAGCTGAAGTTCGGGCTTATGTGCATACCTGAGATCGGCGCGTCTTTGGCCTATGGGGCCGCGGCAATTCCGCTTGCGCTGATGGGGGCATCGCATTGGAGCTTGGTCGGGGGCATAATCGCTTCCAATCTGGTCTCTTTGGTTTTGTGGTATCGGGTTTCTTCGTACCGCCCGAGGTTGCAGTTCGATCGGAAGCTTGCTCGGGAGCTGTGGGATTACGGGAAGCATGTTCTTGCCACCGGCGTTTTGGGGTACTTTGTTATACACATCGACGACCTTGCGGTTGGGCGTATGCTTGGTATGGCGGCTTTGGGCTACTATGCATTCGCTTACAGGTGGGGGAACTGGGCCGCAACGGATTTGGTGCGTTTGGTAAACCGCATCACGTTTCCTGCGTACGCGAAGATACAGGATGATTTACAGCGCGTCCGCAACGCTTACTTCAACAGCCTCCAGTGCGTGGGGATATTTGTGGTGCCGATATCGTTTGGGCTGTTCGCCGTGGCGCCGGACTTTGTTGGCATTGTTTTCGGAAAGAAGTGGATGCCGGCTGTTCTGCCGCTTCAGCTTTTGGTGTTCTTCGGCTTGGCCCGCTCCATAGGGTCGATTGGAGGAAGCGTGCGCCAAGGCATAGGTCGCCCCGATATAACCGCGCGCCTTACCGCCCTGCAGTTTGTGCTTTCTGCGGGGCTTATGGTGCCGATGATACAGTTGTGGGGGCTTTTGGGGGCGGTTATGTCTGTTCTTATGCCTGCTCTGCTCACAAACTTTTTGGGGTTGGTGGCAAACCAAAAGCTTTTTGGGGCGGAGCTTTGGCAGGTTGGCCGTGTGCTTTTCTGGCCCACAGTGTCTTCCGTACTTATGACCGCGGCCGTACGCTTTGCATCTCCCCTCCTTGTGGAGACTGGACTGCCCGGAATCGTGCGCCTTGGGGCTTTGATAGCGTTGGGCACAGCGGTTTACTTCGGCGTGATGGTAGTTATGGCGCGCCGAGAGCTGAACCTGGTTGTTTCTTCTGTTCGCGTGGCCCTGCGCCCCCAGAGCAGTGCATCTTCAGCCTGATGGCCTGGGTGCCTGTGTCCAAAGGGCTTCTCTCGATTGTCTCCTGAACCATCATTTTTGGGTTTGCCCATGCCTTTGTTTTCGCTGCCCCACTTTCGTTTTACGCGCCTTCCAAGTCTATTCCAACAGGATTGACTCAGGTGACCGGCGAAGTTTAAACCCGGATTCACATGGATGCTCTTATTTTGCTAACCAACGATGACGGCATTCACGCGGAAGGGTTGTTTGCTTTGAACGCCGCCCTTGCCTCTTTGGGACGCGTGGTTGTTGTGGCCCCAGACCGCCCGCGAAGCGCTTCCGGCCATTCAATCACTTTGCATAAACCCCTGCGCATAGCCAAAGTCAAAATGCCGGGCGGAGGGGAATGGTATTCCACCACGGGTACGCCCTCGGACTGCGTGCTGTTGGCTGTTCACGAAATACTGCGCCGGCGTCCCGATTTGGTTGTATCGGGCATAAACGATGGACCGAATCTTGGCTGGGATCTGACATATTCCGGCACTGTGGCGGCGGCCATGGAGGGGGCTATAATAGGCGCCCAAGCCATGGCGATCTCTCTGGTGAACACCGGCAATCATCCCGAGTGGGATTACGGGTTGGCTTCCGAATTCGCCCTCAGGGTTGCATCTCTCCTGCTGCGCGAGCCGTTACCACCTCACGTGTTTTTGAATATCAACGTTCCCATGCCGCCGGATAAGCGGCTTCGCGGAGTGATGCTTACCCACCAGGGAATTCGTAGGTATCCCGGACGCATAGAAAAGCGTGTTGACCCCGCGGGGCGGGTGTATTATTGGCTTGGCGGAGATGTGCCGGAGGACCGACTGGAGCCGGGCAGTGACGTGGAGGCTGTGTCAAAAGGATGCGTGTCGATAACCCCCATTCACCTCGACCTCACAAACTACGCACTTCTTGAACAACTGAAATCCAGCCCTGGTTTTGCCAAGCTTTTGGAAAACTGCTGATAAGGGCGCTACAAAACTGTTTAAGGAGGGGCAGTGTGTCTGAAAGGATTATCACTGTGGGTCCCAAGGATGCCGACGTGGTTGGAACAGACAACCGCGCGCTTCAAATTGCCGTTGATGCGCTGGCCGTGCAGGGCGGCGGGACGGTTCGGGTTCTTCCCGGGGTGTACCATATGAAGAACTCCCTCCGCCTGCGCAGCGGCGTCAACGTGGTGGGAGCGGGGCCGGATACCCTGTTGCGCAAGTGCGACGGCTTTCGAAGCCCGCTTTTTATCGATGCTGACTACGGGCAGCTTAAGGTTACCCCGTTTGATGTTTCCGGATTCCAGGAGGGAATGGGGATAAGCGTTCTCGACCGCCGCCACGGCGACGGCTGGTATGTTACCGTTACGAGTATATCCCGCATTGAAGGCGCCACCCTGCACGTTTCCGATTACCTGGTTATGGATTACAATGCCGAAGACGGCGGGTTGGTAACAAACGCCTTCTCCGTGGTAAGCGGTATCGACGTGGAGGATGTTAGGGTTGAAGGTTTGGCCGTCGATGGGAACAAGGATACGAACGACCGCCTCAACGGATGCCGGGGAGGGGGTATTTACCTGCACCGCGCAAAGCGCTGCCAGGTGGTGAACTGCGTCGTCCGCGATTTCAACGGCGATGGCATAAGCTTTCAAATGACGCAGGATATCCTGGTGGAGGGCTGTGAGTGCACCGGCTGTACCGGTTTGGGAATGCATCCGGGCACCGGCTCTGCGCGCCCAATCGTGAGGCGCAACCGCATACACCACAACGGAGATATCGGTTTGTTCCTTTGCTGGCGCGTGCAGGACGGCCTGTTTGAAGAGAACGAGATTTACGAGAACGGTGGGGCCGGCATTTCCATAGGGCACAAGGATTCGCGCAATACGTTTGTGCGGAACGTGATACGAAAAAACAGACGGGCCGGCATCCATTTTCGTCCCGAAAACGAGAAGAACGCAGGGCACGAGTGCCGGTTTGCCGGCAACATAATCGAGGACAACGGTGAGGCTGGAATTCTGGTGGACGGCGCGGTGCACGGACTGGAGTTCACAGAAAACATTGTGCGCAGTACACTGCCGGCCGGCCAGGCGGTTCAGAAAATTGGGATTTACATCGGTCCGCAGGCGCAGATGATTTCGCTGTTGGGCAACAAAGTAAGCGGCCACCCGGATGGTGATATAGTGGAAGCGCCGAAAGCCAGATAGCTGTGCATGCTGGTTTTAGGCAGGGGTTCAGCCGTCGGATGCGGCAACTGCGGCCAGCGGCTGTGGCTGTTTGCCGCTCAAAGCCTGAAGCACCGCATTTGCGATGCCTTCCGCCGTTAGCCCGAGGCGTGCGAGTAGCACCTGCCGATTGCCGTGTTCCACAAATGCATCCGGAATGCCGAGGCGGATGATGCGAACGCCGTTCCTACCGGCGCTGTTAAGGACCTCCAGAACGCCGCTTCCGAAACCGCCGGCGAGGGAGTTTTCCTCAACGGTTACCAAAAGCGGCATTGTATCTGCCAGTTCGCAGATGAGCTGTTCGTCCAAGGGCTTTACGGTGCGGACGTTCACGAGGGTGCATTGAATACCGCGCGCGGAGAGCAGTTCCGAAGCCTGCTCTGCCGGTTCAACCATGGAGCCCACGGCGAGGATGGCGGCGTCGCTTCCGCGTCTCAGGACGACGCTCTTCCCAATTGGTATGGGCGTCGGCTCTTCATCGATGGGGATGCCTCGGCCGTACGCCCGCGGATACCGAATTGCAACTGGGCCCGGGTGGCTCAGTGCTGAGGCCAGCATTCCGCCAAGCTCGTTCTCGTCTGCCGGGGCCATTATCACAATTTCCGGTATGGTGCGCAGGTACGATAGGTCAAATGCTCCGTGGTGCGTTGGCCCATCGTCGCCCACCAGGCCGGCTCTGTCGAGGCAGAGCGTAACGGGCAGGTTTTGCAGTGCCACATCGTGCAGTATCTGGTCGTAAGAGCGCTGCATAAAGGTAGAGTATATGGCGACCACAGGGCGAAGACCGGCGGCCGCCATTCCCGCGGCGAACGTAACCGCGTGCTCCTCCGCCATTCCAACGTCGAAAAGGCGGTCCGGGAAGCGCTTGCCAAATTCGGCCAGACCCGTTCCCTCGGGCATTGCGGCGGTTATTGCCACTATGCGTTCATCTTTTTCAGCCAGCCTTATTAAGGCCTGTGCAAAAGCCTGTGTGTAAGTAATGGCGTTTTTGTTTGTTGAGATTGCGTTTCCGGAGGCAATATCGAAAGGCGTGCAGCCATGGAAGCGAACCGCATCCTTTTCGGCCGGTTCGTAGCCTTTGCCCTTTTGGGTGTGAACGTGCAGAAGCACGGGGCCTTTCAGGCGGGCGGCTTCCTCCAGCGCCCGGCGCAAAATCGGAATTGAGTGGCCGTCCACCGGTCCCAGGTAGGTGAAACCAAGCTCTTCGAAAAGCATTCCTGGCAGGACCAGATGCTTTACGGAGGCTTTGAGGCGTTGCAGAGCTTCAACTATGGAGCGACCCATGGGGAGCGAGCGCATGAGCTGTTCGAACTCTTCGCGGGCTTTGAGGTAGTGCGGGTCGGTGCGCAGGCGCGAGAGGTATGATGCCATACCGCCGACGTTGCGCGCGATGGACATACCGTTGTCGTTCAGCACCACAAGGATGTCGGTTTTGAGGTGGCCGGCGGCGTTGAGCGCTTCCAGCGCCATCCCGCCGGTAAGCGCCCCATCGCCGATGACGGCGACGATGCGTTCGTTACCGCCCAATGCATCTCTAGCCACGGCAAATCCCAGCGCGGCAGAGATAGAAGTGCTTCCGTGCCCCGCGCCGAATGCATCGTGGGGGCTTTCGTCTCTGCGGCAGAACCCGGACAGCCCACCGAGTTGGCGTATGGTGTGAAACCTGTCGCGCCGGCCGGTAAGCAGTTTGTGCACATAGCTTTGGTGGCCAACGTCCCAGATTATCTTATCCTTCGGGCTGTTGAATACAGAATGAAGGGCGATGGTTAGCTCCACCACGCCCAAGTTCGGCGCCAGATGGCCTCCGTTGCGGGCCAAAACGGAGACCAGCTCCGCGCGAATCTGAGCGGCAAGGCGCTCTTGTTCCTCCAAAGAGAGTTTTTTAACGTCTTCCGGTCCCTGGATTTTGCTGAGCAGGTCCACTTCTTCCCATCCCACTAGAACAAGCCGCTTACAACGCCGTTTTCGTCCACGTCCATGTTCTCGGCGGCTGGATGCCTGGGAAGCGCAGGCATAGTGGTTACGTTGCCGGTGTAAGCCACGATAAAGCCGGCTCCGGCGGAAACTTTCAGGTCTCTCACTGTTATAACGAAGTTTTCGGGGCGGCCTAGCAGGGCAGGATTGTCCGACAGGGAATACTGGGTTTTCGCCATGCAGATTGGCAGGCGGTTGAGGCCCAGCGATTCCAGTTTGCGTATCTGCGCCTCGGCTTCTGGGGTGTAAACCACCCTGTCTGCCCCGTATATCTCGCTTGCGATGACGCCTATCTTACTGCGGATGTGCATCTCCTCGTCGTACAGGAAGCGGAAGCGCGAGGGCCTGCTGGATGCTTCCAGCACCATTTCCGCAAGGGCGATGCCGCCTTCTCCGCCTTTGGCGTGAACCTCCGAAAGCGCCGCGGGAATGCGCGACTCTTCGCAAAGCGTTAAAACCGTGGACAGCTCTTCTTCGGAGTCCGAGGGGAAGCGGTTTACAGCCACCACCAGCGGCACCCCAAAAGTGCGCACAATCTCGCAGTGCTTAAGAAGGTTCGGGAAACCGCGCTCCACTGCCGCGGGATCCGGCTCTGCCAGGTGGTCCTTGGGAACGCCGCCGTGCATTTTGAGGGCACGCACGCTCGCCACCACCACAGCCGCCGAAGGGGTAAGCCCAGCACTGCGGCACTTGATGTTGAAGAACTTTTCGGCACCGAGATCTGCGCCGAAGCCGGCTTCGGTTACCAGATACTCGGCTAGGTGCAGACCGAGCTTGGTGGCGATTACGCTGTTACAGCCGTGGGCGATGTTGGCAAATGGGCCGCCGTGCACAAACGCTGGCGTGCCCTCGATGGTTTGAACCAGGTTCGGTTTAAGGGCATCTTTCAGAAGCACGGCCAGCGCCCCCGCAGCTTTGAGATCGCCTGCGGTTACGGGATTGCCCTCGTAGGTGTAGGCCACTATCATGCGGGAAAGGCGTGCCTTCAGATCTTCTATGCTTTCGGCAAGGCACAAAACCGCCATTATCTCCGAGGCAACGGTGATGTCGAAGCCGGTTTCTCGGGGGACTCCGTTTGTGCGTCCGCCAAGCCCTATGACGATGTTGCGCAGAGCGCGGTCGTTCATATCCAGCACGCGGTGCCACACGATGGCGCGGGGATCTATGTCGAGAGAGTTGCCAAAGTGCAGGTGGTTATCCAGCATTGCGGCCAGGAGGTTGTGCGCGGCTGTTACTGCGTGTATATCGCCTGTGAAGTGGAGGTTGATATCCTCCATTGGTATGACTTGGGATCTCCCGCCGCCGGCAGCACCACCTTTGATGCCGAAGCACGGCCCCAAAGAGGGCTCGCGGATTGCCACGCACGCCCGTTTGCCCAGTTTGGAAAGCGCCTGCCCCAAGCCTATGGTGGTTGTTGTTTTGCCCTCTCCGGCTGGTGTGGGCGTCATCGCTGTGACCAGGATGAGCTTTCCGTAAGAGGTGTTCGAGAGACGGTGGAAAACCCTAAGCGGAATCTTCGCCTTGTAAGGCCCGTAAAGCTCCAGCTCTTCTTCGGATAGCCCCAAAGAAGCAGCTATGCGGGAAATCGGCTGAATGGGAGCACTCTGAGCGATTTCGCAGTCTGACGGCATACTTACGCTGACAGCTCCATTTTAAGCAGTTTTATATGGCATTCGATGTTTGCGCTATTATACCAACCTAACGCAAACACCGTCAAACTTTCCAAACCCATCTGTTGCGCAGATGCTGTACAGCCTCTAAACCACAGCTTCCCTTTTCACATCCAAAACACTGCCGCGCCATCTGAGCCGCGAATCTCCGAAGCCGTGGAACACCCTGATTCTTTGCGCCGACGCCAATTCGCCTCCACCGAAAGCCCGCAGTGTGAACAAAACCGGAGAATCGTAATCCAGGCCGTTCCAACTCAGTGCATGGAAGGCCGCAAACTGCGGCGCCTCCACCACAAAACCAAACGGCGGAAGAAGCACTTTGCCGTAATCCGCGGTTTCCCACTCGAACACGGAGCTACTGCCGTTAACCACAACAGTTACCCCGTTGCCGAACACCGTGCGCCGAACGGTCTTTTCGGGATTCAGGAACTCGTAGCGAACGATTTTGGTGCGGGAGGTGATTTCGTTCAAGGGGCTTAGGCATTCGTGGGTGTTTTTCATAAAGCGGTCCCATATATGCATGCCTTCGGCCCACCCGTTGTGCGCCCGCGTGAAGCATGCCGGGTCTGGGCCGTCTGTTGGCATTGGCAGTTCCGGCAAGCCGGATTGGTCCTGCCAGTAAAGGTGGCTTCCGAGGTTATGGTAATGCAGTGGGCGCCCGATGCTGAGGTGGTGGATTACGTACTCGGCGGCTTCTTCCGGCTTATAGCCGTATTTTCCGTGTATGGCGATGCAGTCGCGAAACACCATTTCGAAGATTGGGACTGGCACGGCGCCGAGCTCTTTCACGTCCAGCATGTGGTAGTAGCGACCAGAGACTCCGGCAAGCCCTTCAAAGAAGTCGCTGTAAGGGATGGCCCATTCGCGCCCGCACTCCGAGCCAAACAGACCGAATACGCCGCGCGCATATTCCGAGATAGCCTGCTTCCAGCGCATGTCATCCTGCTTGGCAAGGGGGTGGCGAGGGTCGTGGCACTCATAAAGCCCGGCGGCGTATGTGGTATCTATAAAGTACACGTCCGGGTCGAACAACTGCTTCACTTGAGGCAGGTTCTGGGGGCGCATGGCAAGCTTCACGGCCTCTTTGGAGCAGGTTAGGTAAGCGCGTCCGCCGAGCCACAGCCCGCCTTTCATCAGGGAGCCGTCTGGGTTTTTCATAATCCAGTATTCGTCCCAAGAGGGGGCATCTCTGTACATATCCTGGTAGTTGTCGTGGAGGCAGAAGAGGTACCCAAGTGCTTTTACGCGGCGTGCGCATTCGGCGAGGCCTTCGTTGCCGCCGCATTCCGGAGCTGCCGGCAGGATGTCTGGATGCTGGCAGTCGTATCCTTTGCGTATCCAGCCCCCCAAGTGAAAGAGAACAGGATGGATATCAAGGTCTCGGCGGATATGCTCGGCCACGCGTGCCACCTCATCGAAACTCCAGTGGACTTCCACGGAGACCTCGCGCAGGTCCTCGTCGATGCGGCGTGCGAGCGCCGTCCAAAGCTTAACGTTTGAGGCCCCAAAGAGCCGGGCTGCCTGCGGCCGATCTTTCAATTTTTCATCCCAGGAGACCAGGTATCCCTTCTCGCGGGCAACGGCGAGGTAGGCTTCGGCGATTGAGGAGAGATCGCCGCGGCCCAAAAAGCGCAGTCGGAACGAGCTTGCGGTTTTCCTCAGGCAGAGTGCCGCAGAAAGAACGCTTTCTTCCTGGCTTCCAGACGGCGCGGTTTCGCGTTTGAGGGATATTCCAACGTAAGGATCATCCCAGCTAACAAGCAGTGCAGAGCCGCTTTTGAACATCCCCAACATGGCCATGTGACAGCCTTCGTAGTCGTATGTTCCGAAATACTGCTCGAAGGGTTTCTCGCCGGCCGCTGGGACGAAAAGCCCCAGGCGCACAGGGACCACCGCTGCTCCTTCTTCTTTTGCAGAACAGCAGAGACCATCGCCGAAGAGCCGAATCTCTCCAACGCAGTCTTCCTGCTTTTCGATGAAGAGATCAACGCAGTCGCTGTCGAGCCGGAAGGTGAGGATTAAGGGTATGGGAATGCCGTCCTGTGGTTGAAACCGGCAGCGGATGCCGTTGTTTTCAATTACGGCTTCGGACGGATGCAGGGGAAACCGGCGCGGACCGCCAGGCGCGGGCATTACAACCGTTCCCCAAGGCTCGCCGGCGGTTCTTGTGCCCCATGAGATGCCGGCTCTCAAATCCTCAACGGCCCAAGTGCCTCCGGCGGGTGAAACCGAAACGGCCACCAAGTCGGTGGAAAGCTTAACATCTTGCGCCATGATTACCGCTCCAAACTCAGAATGATGGTGCACTCATTCTGTTCGCCGTTTCCACGCCCAGTACCTACGGGCCGGCGGCGCTTTCGGTTTTCGGCGGTAGCCGCTTTGCAACCGCATAGCTGTTGACGCTCAACCAGGCCAGAGAATATACTCAGTGTGGAAGCATTTTGCCTTTTGGAAAGTGTTTTTTGTTTCGGCGTTTGGGGTTTGTTTATGGAAGAATACAGGTTAGAGTACAGAGTTCTTTCGCTTGGCACAGACTGGCACGCTTCTAACCCCTCGGAGAAGGCAAAGAACGGTGATAAAATTCCGGCGGAGTTGAAAGAACTGCCCGACCTGCAAACGCTTTTGAACAAAGCAGCCGAGGAAGGGTGGCAGGTTGTGGCGGTAGCCTCTTGCAACAGCGGCATCTCCGAGGTGATAGTTGCCAGGCGCGTTGGTTCAAACACCCAGAAAGTTTAGGAGGATGATTTGTTATGAAGATAAAGATAGGGGTTGTGGGATCTGCAGAAGGTCCCTATGTTCCGGGTGCTCCCGAGAAGGCTTACGAGTTGGGGCGCCAGATAGCACTGCAGGGGTGCATCTTGGTTACGGGTGCGTGTCCCGGCCTGCCGCACGAAGCCATCCGCGGAGCCAAGTCGGTTGGTGGAATTACTCTCGGCATATCTCCCGGGCTTAACCTGGAGGAGCATATAGTTAAGTACGAATCGCCGGTTGATAATTACGATATCCTGATATTCACAGGAAGCGGCCTCATGGGGCGCGAAATCACGGCGGTGCGCACGTGCGACGCGGTTATAATCGTTGGAGGCCGCTCTGGAACGCTGGGCGAGTTCGCAATTGCCTACGACGAGGGTAAAATCATAGGGGTTTTGTTCGGCACCGGAGGCCTGGCCGACAATACCCACACCATTGTTGAAATCTGCAACAAAGAGACGGGGGCAACCCTGATTTACGAGTCTGATCCGAAAAGGCTTGTGGAAAGGGTTCTGCGCGCCTTCGACAAGCGCCTGCAGGCCACCAACGACGATGCCATAATCGGTGCTTACGAACCGCTGAGCAAACTTTTCGGCGAGCCGCTTTCGCTCCGCAACTCCAACGGCCACTGAGCGCGAGAAGTTCGAAGAACAAGGGCGCTGTGCCGGGTTTGCCGCGTATTCCTAGTGGCGCCTGCTTGCCTGCGGCGGGCGGGTGAGGATGACAGGCACGCAAACAACGGTGGGCGGATACGCGTTCGATACGATAGCTGCCATCGCAACCCCGCTTGGGGAGGCGGCAATCGGCGTGGTGCGCGTTAGTGGGCCGGAAGCCCTGGATGTTGTTGGACGCCTCTTCAAGCCGGACTGCGGCAGATGTGTTCGGGAGCTTCGCCCGCGCACTGCTTATCTGGGCCGCATTGTGGAGCCGGATACAGGCGACACCGTTGATACCTGCCTCCTTACGGTTTTTCGCGCCCCGCACAGCTACACAGGCGAGGACGTGGCAGAGTTGAGCTGTCACGGCGGCGCAGTGCTCCTTCAGCATGTGCTTGCACTGCTTCTTCAATCTGGTGCCAGGCTGGCAGAGCCGGGCGAGTTCACCAAGCGCGCCTTCCTCAACGGCAAAATGGATTTGGCTCAGGCCGAAGCCGTGATGGATGCCATAAGCGCGCGCACAACCGATGCATTAAAAATCGCCGTTAAACAGCTCGAGGGCCGCCTGACGCAACGCCTTGCGCCAATTCGCAACCAGCTTCTTGACATTCTTGCGGCTTTGGAGGCGGCGATCGATTTCCCCGAGGACGTGGATGAGCCTGAGCCGTCGGAGCTTTGCGCGCAGTTGAGCGGCGCTTTGGAAACGGTGAACAATCTGCTGGCAACCGCCGAAACGGGAAGAATCTACCGCGAAGGGGTGGCCGTTGTGCTGGCCGGGCGGCCCAACGTGGGAAAAAGCAGTTTGCTCAACGCCCTCCTTCGGGAGGCCAGGGCCATAGTGACCGATATCCCAGGCACCACCAGGGATGTCATTTCGGAGGCGATGAACCTGCGCGGCATTCCCATTCGCCTGCTTGATACGGCTGGACTTAGGCCCGCCAAGGATCCCGTGGAGGTTGTGGGCGTGGAGCGCACCCGCTCTTCACTACGCATTGCGGACCTGGTTGTCTTCGTGATGGACCGGAGTCAGCCGCTTGAACAGGCGGATGTTGCCGCCTGGAGCGAAATTCCGAAAACTCATGTGGTGGTAGCCGCAAACAAAAGCGACCTTTCTCACGCTTGGTCGATTGAACAAGCCAGGGAGTTCATAAAGATACCACCGGATGTGGCGGTGGTTGAAACGTGCGCCTTAAGTCCCTCCGGAGTGCCGGCGCTGGAGGACGCAATGTACAACACCATACTGCGCGGAGGGGTGCGGCCCGCAGAGGTTTACGTGAGCAACGTGAGGCATAAAACCTCGCTGGAGGCGGCGCGCTCTTCTCTGCAGGCCGCGTTGGAGACGCTTTCCGCGGGATATCCGCTGGACCTTCTGGCCGCCGACGTGCGCGATGCGGCAGAAGCCATTGCGCGCGTCACCGGGGAGTCCGTATCGGACGAGGTGGTGGAGGCGATTTTCTCCCGCTTTTGCGTGGGCAAGTAGGCTTAGTTGCGGAAGTTACCCCGGCGGCCAAGATAGATGCCGGCCGCCAAGCACGTGCACGTGCAGGTGGTCGACGCTTTGACCGGCGTCAGGCCCCGCGTTTATCACCACCCTGAAGCCGCTTTCCGAAACGCCGTCCATTTTGGCGACTTCGGCGGCCATGGTGAGCAGGTGCCCCAAAAGCTGTTCATCTTGGGGCTCTGCCTCGCGCAGGTCTTTTATGTGCTTTTTGGGGACCACCAGCACGTGGGTGGAGGCCTTGGGATTTAAATCGCGGAAGGCCACCGCGTGTTCATCCTCGCAAACGATGGTTGACGGTACCTGCTTGTTTGCTATTTTACAGAATATGCAGTCAGACATACGCCCGTTCCCCTCGATAAAATCCTTCTAGTTTTTGATTCAACCGGCTTCAGCTCTTCCCTTTGTGAGGAGGAGTTTGCATTCGGAAGGAATTTCCGGAGCTGTATAGAAGAGCTTCCGTGGCAACTTGCTTGGTTAAGGGTTAATGCTGAAGGAGGGATTTGATTCGGGGAGATATGGCAACTAACATCGGACCTGTAATTAGGAGGTATCGGGAGAGATATCGCCTTACTCAGCAGGACCTTGTGGATTACGCCAGGCTGGACCGCAGTTCCAGCTATATATCCGCCATCGAGATTGGGCGAACGAGCCCAACGCTTGCAGAGCTGGAAGCCATCGCTCAGGTCTTCCGCACCACCGCCATAGGCCTGATTCAAGAGGCTCAGGAAGATGCCAGCGATGTGGGCGTGAAAGAGAAGCTGAAGGCCGAGTCTCTGTTCGAACAGCTTTCCGAAGCCGACCGCTCTCTGGTGCTGGACTTCATGGTGATGCTGCGGGAGCGTGCCAATAGGAATAAATAGATTTCGCCGCTTTATCGAAGAGGGGTTTAATTATGCAAGATAAAGAGCCGAAACCTGCGGGTGCCGATGCGGTTGCACAGCGCCAAGAGGATGGTTTCAAACTGCACTTAAAGCTCTCGTTTATGATGTTTTTGCAGTATGCCATCTGGGGCGCATGGGCACCCATTTTGGCAATGCACCTGAACAACAATCTGAAGCTTACGGGATTGCAGATCGGCTATGTGTTTATGACCATGCCGATTGCATCCATTCTCTCGCCGTTTATAGCGGGGCAGATAGCCGATAGGTACTTTTCCACAGAGCGGTTTCTTGCTCTTGTGCACTTTATAGGCGGTCTGCTTCTTTTCGCAATGGCGCGGATAAACAGCTACGGACCCTTCCTGTGGGTAATGGCTGTTTACGCGCTTCTGTACGCACCAACCGTAGCGCTGACCAACTCTTTGAGCTTCCACCACCTGAAAGACCCGGAAAGGGAGTTTGGAGGAATTCGGCTTTGGGGAACCATAGGGTGGATTGTTATCGGATGGATCTTCGGTTTGTCGCTCAAGCTTTGGTCGGGGTTGTCGGTTGGCGAATGCCTTACGGTTGCCGGTGGAATATCGATTCTGCTTGCCTTGTACAGCCTTACGCTTCCCCACACACCGCCGTCTAAGAAGGCGGAAAATCCGCTGGCTTTTTTGGAAGCCCTTCGGATGCTGAGGCACCGCAACTTTGCGGTTTTGTTCTTCATTTCGTTTTTTGTGGCCACAGAGCTGGCGTTTTACTACCAACTGTCGGCCATATTCTTCCAGCAGAGTGTGGGTCTTGCGGAGTCGGCGGTTGGGCCGGTGATGACCATTGGGCAGATAGCGGAGGTGTTGGTGCTGGCGGCGCTTCCGTTCGCCCTGAAGAACTTGGGGATGAGGAACACCATCGCCATAGGTATTGCCGCGTGGCCCATTCGCTATTTCATTTTCTCGCTTGGCAAGCCGATGTGGTTGGTTATAGCCGCCCAGGCGCTTCACGGCATCTGCTACGCCTTCTTCTTCGTGGCTGGGCAGGTTTACACCAACTCTGTGGCAACGGATGATATCCGCGCCAGCGCGCAAAGCCTCATCACCATAGCTACAAGCGGTGTGGGCATGCTTTTGGGCAATATCTTCGCCGGATGGGCTATGGACTTCTTCAGGGTTGGAGGCCAGCCGGACTTCCACAAGATATACCTGATTCCCGTGGCCATCACTTTTGCGTGCGCGGTGGCTTTCATAATCGGGTTTAAGGAGGAGAAAGCCAGTGCGCATTAGGCTTTTCCCCGAGATTGCCCGTTGTGCGCCGCCCGCAGGTTTCTGAAGAGATGAGCTCAACTGCAAGAGCCGCAGGTGTTATGCCAACCCGAGCGGCTCTTTATTTTATACCGGTTTATACGCGTGTGCCGCTCAAATTCGGCCCGGAGGTGCTGACCTCTGTGATATGCGCCCGGGTTCGGCTGGAGGTCCGCACGCGCGAAGGCTCAACGGCAGAAGGCTGGGGCGAAACGCCGCTCAGCGTGCAGTGGGTTTGGCCGAGTGCGCTTTCGTACGAAGAGCGGCTTGGGGCCCTTATGGAGTTCTGCCGGAACCTTGTGTTCGCGTGGGCAGAGTTCCGGGTGAGCGGCCACCCAATTGAGGTTGGGCATGCGTTTCTTGAGGAGCGGCTTCCGTCTTTGCTGAACGAATTCAACCAAAGCCGCTCCGAGAGGGAGCCCATGCCTTGGCTTGCAGCGCTTGTGTGCTGTTCCCCGTTCGATATTGCTCTGCACGATGCTTACGGGGTTCTGCACAACCGGCCGGTATACGAAACTTACAGCGCGGATTTTATGGAGGCAGACCTTTCGCGTTATCTTGAGCCCGCTGAGGGTAGTGGCGTTTCTTTTCTCGGCCGGTATCCGCAGGAGTTTCTTACGCCGCGCCGCAACCGGCTTGTTGCATGGCATCTTGTCGGCGGTTTGGACCCCATCGAGCCGTCAGAGCTGACCGGCGCCGAACCGAACGACGGCTACCCAGTTTTTCTGCGCGATTGGATACGCCGCGACGGTTTGAAATGCCTTAAGGTTAAGCTCCGCGGCAACGACTTTTGGTGGGATTTCGAAAGACTTGTGCGCGTTGGCCGGGTTGCCTTGGAAGAGGATGTGCACTGGCTGTCTGCAGATTTCAACTGCACCGTAACCGATCCGAGCTACGTTACTGAAATGCTCGACCGCTTGATGGTTGATTATCCCCGCATCTTCGGAATGGTGCTTTACGTGGAGCAGCCGTTTCCGTACGACATTGAGGCCAACCAGATAGATGTGCACAGCGTTGCTGCTCGCAAGCCGCTTTTTATGGATGAAAGCGCCCACGATTGGAGGTTGATACGCCTTGGCCGGAAGCTTGGATGGACCGGGGTTGCCCTTAAGACGTGCAAAACGCAAACCGGAGCTTTGCTTTCTTTGTGCTGGGCTAAGGCGCACGGGATGACCTTAATGGTGCAGGACCTAACCAATCCAATGCTGGCTCAAATTCCCCACTGCCTGCTGGCGGCGCACGCCGGCACCATCATGGGTGTGGAAACCAACTCCATGCAGTTTTATCCGCAGGCGTCGGCTCCGGAAGCGGCGGTTCACCCGGCTCTTTACACCCGAAGAGACGGGGTGGTTGATCTTTCCAGCGTGGTTGGTCCGGGATTCGGATACCGCTTAAGCGAAATTCCCCGCCGGCTTCCACCGCCGGCTGTGGAGGCAGGTTAACACCGAGATTTGGGGTTTGAAGCCGCCGGCCCGAAAAAGTTGAGGATTTTTCGAAAGCTGGGAGGCGTCTATCGGCTTCTTTGTAATGCTTTGAAAGAAACAGAGAATGGTGTTCCATGTCTGGAATACAACGGCGGGATGTGATAATCTTTAGGTACGCTGAATGCCTCGCATATGGGGGCGTTTTCGGAGCCGAGAGGGTGGTGCACACAAGAAGTTTTGACCTGTTCGTCAAAAACTTCTTGCCGCACAGCCCTGCCGATGGGGGGAGGGCTTATGAAACGAAACCTCCGGAGGGCCTTCACGCTTATTGAGCTGCTTGTGGTGATTGCAGTTATTGCCATACTTGCCGCATTGCTGTTCCCTTCGCTTATGAGGGCCAGGGAGCGCGCCCGCCAGTCGTTGTGCTTCGGAAATCTCAAGCAGATTGGCAATGCTTTCATGCTGTACGTTCAGGACTGGGATGATACCTTCCCACAGCTCATCGACCAGTCGAGAAATCTCAACTCCTGCGTTGGGGGATGCCACTGGTCGGACCGCCTCACCCGGTACCTTGGGAAAACCGTCAATGTTTCGGCAACCAAAAGCCAGGCCGTTAACCCCGTTTTCGTGTGCCCATCGAATGCGTTCGAGGGGCTCAGCTATTCCTACAATGCTTACCTTGGGCTGTGGAACTACACTCCCGGGCTTGGCTTTCAGCAAGGAACGATTCCAGGAGCTTTGTCGGTGGCCGACCTATCGCATCCAGCCCAAACGATTTTGTGCCACGAAAGCGGAGGATACCAAAACAGCATGCGCGCCACAGAGCTGATTGGCTGGATGTGGGATTGGTGGTGGCGGGCAAGGCCCGGCGACCTTGCCGAAGAGCCTCCCTCGCCACCGAACGTTAGAATATCGGAATCCCAAATCTCCCTGCAGAAGTATATGAGACCGCGTCACTTCGGCGGCAACAACATCTGCTTCGCCGACGGCCATGTGAAGTGGGTGCGCAACATAGCGGCTCTGCCATGGGGCAAGCCGAAATACACGCCTCGGCAACCGCACACGGAAGGCTTCTTCCCGATGCTCAAGTGATTTGGGCAAAGGCCGGCTTGGGTTTATTGTTGGCTTTGTTTAAGTATCTCAACCGGCACGCCAGCCAGCTCCTTGAAGCGCTGGGCGTCCTTTTCGGAGCCTACTATGGCACCGAAGTGCATGGGAACAGCCAGCTTCGGGTTTATGGCCTTGGCGGCCTCCGCGGCCTCTTCGGCGGTCATAACGTAAGTTCCGCTCACCGGCAGTAAAGCAATATCCGCCTTCACCGATTTCATCTCTGGGATGAAGTCCGTGTCGCCGGCATGATATACCCTTGTGCCGTCGGAAAGGGTGATGATGTAGCCCACCCCGCCGTACTCCTTCGGATGGAACACTTTTCCGGGTTCGCGGAATTTGTTGACGTTGTAGGATGGCACAGCTTCGATTTTGTAGCCGGCAACCTCAACAGTATCTCCCGGCTTTACGTAGGTAACGTTTCCCTTCAGCTTGCCGCGCGCGTTCTCCGGGGCAACGTAGGCGGTATCTGCTTTGCTGATCTTGTTTATGTCGGCTTCCGAAAGATGGTCGAAGTGCTCGTGGGTAATCAAAACCAAGTCGGCAGGTGTGGGGCTGCCCTTCAGTTGGTACGGGTCGAAGTAGATAATCTTGCCGTCGTCTATTCGGAAGCAGTCATGACCCAGCCAGGTAAACTTTTCCAGCATTTTGGCACCTCCCAGCAGAGTATCCGGCTGAAGTATACCCCAACTTCTGCAGGTAGGGCAATACGCACAAAGCCGGTGAGCTTTGGGCGTTCGATGTTGGTGCTGGCTGTGTGTTCCGCCGCATCCGGGGATTCTTTGGACGTTTCCAGCGTGCTTAACTATTGACAGACGGGGGTTTCTCTGACTACACTACAGACCGGAGCAGGCGAATCCGCTTTGCTCGGCGGTTATAAATGGCACGGCAAAAGGAGTTTTTCAGTGGAAATGCCGAATAAGCAAGGAAGCAGTCCCCGCAGGGAGCGAAACCTGGAAAGAGACCAGGAGATATTGAAGTATCGAGCTCAAGGGCTCAGCCTCCAGGATATAGGGCGCATATACGGGATTTCGCGCGAGCGGGTTAGGCAAATCCTCCTCAAATTTGCGCAGACCGAATGCACCGAAGGTGACAAAAGCTGAGGCATAAATGGAATCGGCTTCACACCTCGTCGGCCGATTTTTCAGCGCCCCTGAACCCCCAAAAGCCTGAGGGTTGAGAGGGGTAGGTAGTGCGCTCCTACCCCTCTTCTCGCCGCTTACACTTTGTCCGGAACCACAAAAGGTTTTCGGTACTCCCGGGTGAGCAATGCGTTGGCTTCGGCACTGCCAACGAAGCTTTCTTTCTCCGGATCCAAAACCAGCTTTGGGCCGAGGCGGTACGTTGCCTCGTTCAGGTTTATTCCGTTTTCAGCGAGGTGCTTCTCGAACCTGCCTATGGTTTCGTAAGCCTCTTTGTCGTCGCCGAACGCTTTTGTGCGCGGATTGAACGGTTGCGGCGAGCCCAACCGGTAGGATATATTCGCGATGTGGCACAGTGCGCTGGAGAGGTGCCCCTCCTCGATATCGGCTGTTAGGTCCGATTCTTTTCTACTGCGCATCGCATCGATGAAGTTGCGGTAGTGGTCGCCGCCGCCGTCGAATTCTTTAACCTTCTGGCCTTTGGAGTCGAAAACGACCGCAGTGCTGTAGCTTGTGAAGGCAACATAGCCCTCCGAGCCGTAGATTATGTTGCCGATTTTCACACCGAGCAGATCCGGGGTTGGCAGCCCCCGCACCTCGAAGATAAGCTGGGCATCGCCGTAATCCATGAAGGCGAGTTGGGTGTTTGGGGTTTGGCCGTCGTCCTCGTATCCGAACCGCCCGCCGAGAGAGATAACGCTGTTGGGCAGCTTGTTCTTCTTAAGCGCCCAGCGGGCCACATCCATCTGGTGTATGCCCTGGTTTCCGATGTCGCCGTTTCCGTAATCCCAGTTCCAGTGCCAGTTGTAGTGGAAGCGGTTGGGGTTGAACGGCCGTTTTGGGGCCGGACCGAGCCAAATGTCGTAGTCCACCCCTTGGGGCACTGGGCCGTCCGGCAGTTTACCGATGCTGTCCCGCCGCTTGTAGCACAGCCCTCTGGCCAGGTAAACGGTGCCTATGCCGCCTTCGTGAATGAACTTGATTGCCTCGCGGCTGCCAACCGCAGAGCGAATTTGCGTGCCGGTTTGGCATATGCGCTTGTACTTACGCGCCGCTTCCACCATTCGGCGCCCCTCCAGCACGTTGTGGCTGACGGGCTTTTCAACGTAAACATCTTTGCCGGCCTGCATCGCCCAGATGGCGGCCAGTGCGTGCCAGTGATTCGGCGTGGCGATGGATACGGCGTCTATATCCTTATCGTCCAGAATCCTGCGCAGGTCCTGAACCGTTTTGGGTGTGGGTTTTCCAAGCTCTTCAACCGCCTTCACAGCCTTTTCGAAGCAGTTGCTGTCCGGATCCACGATGGCGACCACCGCCACATCCTTCATCTTGGCGAAGGACTTCACGTGGTCCAAGCCCCGTCCGTGAACACCCAAAACCGCTATGTTGATGCGCTCATTCGGGCCGACTTTCCGCCCCAAACTGCCTTCCGATTCCGCTCTGGATGGAGCCCACGTTGCCGCAATAGCAGCAGCGATAAGGGAGTCTTCAAGGAAGCGCCGCCGGGAAACCCTGCTCATTTTCAGCCTCTCCTTCCACGAAAGGTTTGCCGATTTGGCCGATTGCGGCTTTAGCCGGCTTACTTCAACAAACTCCTATTCGCCTGCGCGAAAGCCCGGCCTTCTGGTGATGTTTTTCTGCGGGAAACCCATACCTCCTCCAGTTTTGCGCAGATGGAGGCAGGAAATGCGGGGGGATACTGCGCTTCCGCATCGTAAATTGCATGTGGGGGTGGAGCTAATGGCAGTGCTTTTATCCGCGGCTCTTGCACTGATGCTTACCAGCCTTACCTCTGGCGCCGGGAAGGAGATCGCCGCTTCCGATCATCGTGTGGTTAAACAGGCCCTTTTGGGTGAAGAAAGGGGGCAGTCTTACATGCAGAGTTTGCTTGGCATTCTGCCGAAGAGCGAACCGTGGGAGGAATGGCTTAAGTCCACGGGTGAACAGCCGCCGGATTTTGATGCAATGCCTTCCATTCCGGAGCTTCCGGATCCGCTTAAGATGTACGCTGACGGTTCATCGGTTAAGACTAAGGAGGCTTGGGAAGCTCGCAGGCAGGAGATACGCTCTTTGTTCACTCAGTATGTGTTGGGGACGGCACCGCCAAGCCCAAACAACCTGAAAGCAGAAATCGTAAGCAGTGAAGTTGAAAACGGAACCACTGTGCGGAAGGTTGTGCTGACTTTTGGTCCGGGCAGCGGTGCGCGCCTGGGTTTGGAGCTTATCATCCCTCCGGGAGATTTCCCGAAGCCTGTTTTCCTTACACAGCACAACCACCGCGGGTGGGCTATGATTGCCGTGCGGCGGGGGTATATCGCCTGCATCTACAATGCCGCCGATTCCAAGGATGACACGGAGCAGTTTACGCAGGTGTATCCGGAGTACGGTTGGTCGGCTTTGCGCAGACGTGCCTGGGCCGCAAGCCGCTGTGTTGACTACCTCCAAACCCTGCCGGAGGTTGATGCGTCTAAAATCGTCATCACCGGGCATTCGCGCAATGGGAAGCAGTCGCTTATTGCAGCCGCTTATGATGACCGCATTTCCGCCGTAATCTCCAGCAGTTCCGGCGCGGGTGGGTCCATGCCTTACAGGTTTTTCAATGAAGCGCATTTCGGCGAGGGAATCGAACTGCTTACGCGCGTATTCCCGCATTGGTTCCACCCGAGACTGCGCTTCTTCGTGGGGCGGGAGGATAAGCTTCCTGTGGACAACAACCTGCTTATCTCGCTGATTGCGCCGCGTCCGTGCCTCCTAAGCACCGCCATCAACGACCCTGTGGAAAGCACCTGGGGAATGCAGTTGATATATCTCTCCTGCAAGAAGGTTTATTCGTTCCTCGGTTCAGATGGCAGGCTTGCGCTGAGGTGGAGGTACGGAAGCCACGAAACACGCGCCGAGGATATCGAGGATTACTTGGACTGGTGCGACTTCGTGTTTGGAAGGGGAGGGCGCACCTTTCCGGAAAGGCTTCTGCACCCTGCGGGGTTCCAGAGCTGGCTGAAGCTGAGCGGCGAGAAGCCCGAGAGCGCTTCGTTCAAAGCCAGAACCGCCATAGAATTGAGCGAAGAGGACGCGAAGCAGTGGGATGGCAAGCGCTCTGAACTTGTATCCAAAATCAAATGGCTTTTGGGCGAGGAGCCGCCGAGGGCGAAGCACGAACTTGACCGCTACGGGGCGGAGGCGTCGCATACGGCATCCATGCTCGGTCGGGCTTACGTGCCGGAGGGTGTGGAAAAGCTCAGCGTAACTTTCGGCGAGTACTGCACCGGGGATGTGTACGCGCCAAAGGGAGCCGCGGCGGCCGGAAAGAAACTGCCTGCCGTGCTGTGGCTTCACCCGTGGTCGTTCTCCAACGGCTACACTGCCGGCTATAGGCGCGGGGAACAGCCTTACATCAACTTTGCGCGCCGCGGCTATGTGGTGTTCTGCTTCGATATGGTGGGCTTCGGCACGCGCATCGAGGAGGGAGAGAGCTTTTACAAAAGAACGCCCAGGTGGTCCCTGCTTGGAAAGATGGTGAGGGATGCGGAAGACGCGGTTACGGCACTTACTGAGCTTCCTTTTGTGGACCCCAGCCGCATTTACTGCGTGGGTTACTCACTTGGCGGAATGGTGGGCGTCTTCCTCTCGGCCCTCGATGGGAGGGTTGCCGGAATCGCATCTGTGTGCGGATTCACGCCTTTCTCCACCGATACGCCGGACAAGCACACCGGCGGCCTTGGGAAGTACTGCGAATCCTTCTTGCTTCTGCCCAGGCTTGGTTTCTTCCTAGGTAGCGAGAAGAAAGTGCCTGTGGATTTCCACGAGCTTCTAGCTCTCATTGCTCCCAAACCGGTTTTGGTGGTGGCGCCGACTTTGGATAAGGATGCTTCTGCTCAAGATGTTGAAGCGTGTGTACAGCAAGCCAGGCGGGTTTACGCGGCGAAGGGTGCTTCTTCGGCTTTGGAACTGCAAACGCCGCTCGATTACAACCGCTTTGGTCCCGAGATGCAGGAGGAGGTTCTTAAGTGGCTTAATCGGATAAGCGGCGTTGGGTCCTGAGTGGAGCCTTTGCCGGCGCATTTCGGTGCGGTTTCGGCGGGATGCGTTTCGGGCTCGCGTGGCATGTTTGTTGCCCACATCATCCAGCGAGATTTCGCGTCTGCGGATTGTGCGCTGAAACCGCGGGTTGTTAAATATGCGTCCGGCAAAGGTTCTTCATCTTATAAACCACACATCTCCCGTTGAAACGGGCTACACCGTGCGCACCAACGCCATTCTTGCGGGCCTCCGCAGTTTGGGCATTCAGTCGGTGGCGGCAACCGCGCCGGATTTCGTTCCGAAGCTCAGCAGGGAACAGCGAAAGGCGGTGCCAGCAGAGCGGATTTTGCACGATGCACTGCATCTGCACCACATTCGGTCTGCCCACGTAAGTTTGGCACTGCGCTTGCTTGAGGTGCTCGGCTGGATGCGCGGCGCGTGGAGGCTGAGCCAGGCAATTCAAACCTGCGAGGCGCGCCGGTTCTACCGCAGGGCGGCATCCCGCGGCTTCGATTTGTTTCACGCGCACTCGCCGTATCAGAATGCGGTTTACGCAGAGTGGCTGTCTTCATGCTTTTCCAAACCGTTCATATACGAGATGCGGGGGCTTTGGGAGGAAAGTGATGCCGCCTGCGGAGCCACAACGGAGGAGGAGTACCGCCGAAGACGGCAGGCCGAAACGGATTCAGCGCTGAAGGCGAACAGGGTGGTTGCAATCTCCAAAGCTCTGAAGAGGGAGCTGGAAAACCGCGGGGTGCCTTCCGAAAAGATCGACGTGGTGCCGAACGGTGTGAACACGGGTCGATTTGTGCCAAGACCACGCAACGCCGAGCTGGCCGAGCGCTTGGGGGTGCAGGGTAGGGCTGTTTTCGGGTACATCTCCCTTCTGCGGCGGTTTGAAGGGGTGGATGTGCTTGTGGATGCCGCTTCACGCATACTTTCCCGGCGCGGCGATGTTGCCTGCCTTGTTGTTGGCGATGGACCGGATATGGAGCGCATCCGCAGGTTGGCGCAGCAGACTTCAAAGCCGCAGTCAATCGTGTTGACGGGCCGCGTGCCGCATGCAGATGTGCTGGACTACTACTCCTTAATCGATGTTTTTGTGGTTCCTCGGCTCAGGGCGCCGGTTACGGAGATGGTAACGCCCATAAAGCCTTTGGAAGCCATGTGCATGGGCAAGGCTGTGGTGGTCAGCGATGTCGGCGGCCTCACCGAGCTTGTTCAGGATGGAGAGACAGGGCTTACCTTTCCTGCGGGCGATGCGGAAGCCCTGGCCGAAACTTTGGATGCACTGCTGGACAACCCCGACCTTCGGAGCAGTTTGGGGGAACGCGCGCGCCGGTGGGTTTTGGCAGAGCGCGATTGGTCACGCGTATGCCAGGGCTATGTGGATGTATACACGCGCGCCCTTGATTCCCACACGCCGGCGGAGCCTGTGGGCGCACATGCGAGGTAACCGGAGCCTTGCGAAGCGATGGCGCATCCGTCAACCGTTTTTCCCACAAAGCTTGATCCGGAGCTTTTCTCGTAAGAAGCCAGGGCCTTTCAAAGTTTTGAACCCCAACACTCGAAATACTTCTCTTAGCTTGCCCTCATCCGCAAACCTTCTTCCACCGCAGGGAGAAGCGAGCGTTCAGTTCCCCTCTCCCGAAACTGGGAGAGGGGCTAGGGGTGAGGGCAAGTAAGCTACCAATTTTTGAAAATCCCCGGGAAGAAGCGTTCCGCAGTTGACACCCTGTAAGCCATGGTTTAACATGTTTCCGGTAAGGGGCGGCGGGTGTGTGCTCTCGGCAATCCGGCCGCTTCTTCCACCAAACGCGCTGCTCGAGACTTCTCGGGCGGGCGCGAATAAAGAAAGGGATTTGAGGGGAAGTGAAAAGAAAAGCGTTCTTCCTGGTGCCGATTTTGCTTTTGGGATGCATCGCCGCAGGAGCGGCCACGACGACCCCTGCTGGTCCGGAAGCGGTGATGAAAGAGTTTTTGAAGGCCATGCAGAAGGAAGACAAAGAGAAGATCAAAGCTTCCTTCGACTGGCCGGCTCTCGCCGAGCAGAGCTTCCCGGATTTCAAGAAACAGCCGGAAGCCAAGCAGCAGCAGTTGATAACCCAGCTTCAAATTATATTCGTTGGCGTTTTTGCTATGGGCAAAGATGCCAACGATATGAAGGTTGGAAAGGTTGCCACTAAGGGCTCCGAGGCGAGCGCTGTGTTGATGAAGAAGGATCCCAAAACCGGAAAGATGGCCCCAACCTCAGAGTTCAAGCTGCACAAGACCAAAAGCGGGAAGTGGTTGATTTACTCCGTGGCCCGCGCCGAGTCTCCGGAAGAAAAGACGGAGAAGAAGCAGGGCGACAGCGGATCCTGAAGCCGCTTAATCGGCCGGTTTTGGCGAGCAGATGGTGGGCGGGGTGCAGGCTCGCGCCCCTGCCCACCAAGCATTTCCGAGCGCTTTTACAGGCCTGCTTCCTCTTTGAGGACGCTTGCCATGTCGCACTCTTCCCAAGGCACTCCCAAATCAGTGCGCCCGAAGTGGCCGTAGGTTGCGGTCTTTCGGTAGATCGGCCGCAGCAGGTCCAGCTTTTTGATGATACCACCGGGAGTTAAATCGAAGTGGCGCTGGATTAGGGAGATAATCTTCTCCTCGGGTATTTTGGAAGTTCCGAAGGTCTCCACCGAGATTGAGAGGGGGTTTCTCTCCCCGATGGCATAGGCGATTTGAAGCTCAATTCGGTCGGCTATGCCGGCGGCAACGATGTTTTTGGCCACATAGCGCATCATGTAAGAGGCGGAGCGGTCCACCTTTGTTGGGTCCTTGCCAGAGAAGCATCCGCCGCCGTGCCTGGCCATTCCGCCGTAGGTATCCACAATGATTTTGCGTCCCGTCAGCCCCGTATCGGCGTGGGGACCGCCCTGAGCAAACCGTCCGGTTGGGTTCACCAGGTACTTGGTGTTCTCATCAAGCATTTCGGGCGGCAGAACCGGAAGGATGACCTTGGCGATGATGTCCTCGCGGATTTGCTCACTGCACACATCTGGGTCATGTTGCGCCGAAACCAGCACCTTGTCGATTCGAACCGGGCGGTAGCCCTCGTATTCCACGGTAACCTGGCTTTTTCCGTCCGGCCTCAGATAGGGGATGGTTCCATCGCGCCTCACGGCGGCGAGCTGTCGGCACAGCTTGTGCGCCAGGATGATGGGCATGGGCATCAGCTCTGGGGTTTCGGTGCAGGCAAAGCCGAACATCATGCCCTGGTCTCCGGCTCCGCCCTTATCCACCCCCATGGCGATGTCTCCAGACTGCTTCTGAACGGCTGTTATAACGCCGCAGGTTTCGCAGTCGAAGCCGAACTCCGCGTTTGTATAGCCGATGTCTCGGATAACCTGCCTGGCGATGGCGGGAATGTCAACATAACACCCCTGCTTTGATGTGATCTCCCCCGCCACCAGAACCAATCCGGTGGTAAGCAGGGCTTCGCATGCCACGCGGGAGTAAGGGTCTTGTTCCAGGTAGGCGTCCAAAACGGCGTCTGCTATCTGGTCGGCCATCTTGTCTGGATGGCCTTCGGCAACCGATTCTGACGTAAATGTGTATCTGCGAATCCTCTCCTCCATTTAGCTACTCCTTGAAAGTTTTGCGCGGGCGGCGCTTTTGAAGCAAAGGCACTATTCTGTTTAATATTTCGTGAGCAAGGGCGGATTTGCTCATAAGCGGAAGCTGTTCCACAGAGCCATCTGCGCAGATTAGGCAAACCTGGTTGGTATCTGCGCCGAAGCCGGAGCCTGGGGAAGTGACGTCGTTGGCAACAACCATATCTGCGTTTTTGGTTTGCATCTTCCGGATGGCGTTCTCGATGAGGTCCTCGGTTTCGGCGGCAAAAACGACCAACACCCTGTTGCTTTTGCGCCGTCCGAGCTCTGCGGCCACATCCGGTGTTGGGTACAGCTTCAGCTCCAACACCGAACCGGTGGTGTTGGAATTTGTTTCTCGCTTTATTTTGCTTTGCGCAACCGTTTGCGGGGCGTGGTCGGCTGGGGCCGCGGCGCAGATGGCGGCATCGCAGTGTTCAAACGCCTCCACGGCGGCATCCAAAAGCTCGTAGGTTGTTTCCACTCTGCGCAGGTCCACGCCCGCCGGAGCATCTAAAAACGTTGGTCCGGATACGAGCACAACCTCGGCGCCCCGGGAAACAGCCGCCTCGGCGATTGCATAGCCCATTTTCCCCGTGGACGGATTGGAAACAAAGCGCACTGGGTCTATCCATTGGCGGGTGGGTCCGGCCGTAACCAGCAAGCGCCAGCCGGATAGATCTTCCTGTCGTGCCAGCAACGCCTCCGCTGCCGAGAGTATCTCCTCCGGTTCTGGCATGCGTCCGGGACCTATATCGCCGCAGGCAGTGCGTCCTTCCCCCGGCTGCATAACCTGCACGCCCCTGGCTTTCAAGCGCCGAATGTTCTCCTGGGTGACCGGATGGAGGTACATCCGCGGGTTCATGGCGGGGGCAATCAGCACCGGGCACCGGACAGCTAGGAGGGTTGTGGTCAGCAGGTCGTCGGCTATGCCAACCGCTGTTTTTGCGATTATGTTCGCCGTTGCGGGAGCAATGATGACCAAGTCGGCCGCATCTGCGAGGGAGATGTGCTCCATTTCCCAAACATCCGGTTGCGAGAACATATCGGTGGCGACCGGGTTTTGTGAAATGGCTTGGAAGGTGAGTGGGGATACGAATTTGCAGGCGTTGGCCGTCATGACGGTGCGGACTTTGGCGCCGCGTTTGACCAGACGACTGCACAAATCCGCCGCTTTGTACGCGGCGATGCTTCCGGTTACACCAAGGACTATTGTGCGGTTTTCGAAAACGTTCACAGGTACGCCCGTGTTTTATTTTATTCCTCACCCGCCTTTTGAGACGGGCTCCGCGGAGCTCTGATGCGGCATCTTTCGGCTGTGATAATGCACCGCAGTTTTTCGGCCGCTGTGTTTAAGTCGTCGTTCACAACCAAATAATCGTACAGCGGAATGTAAGACATCTCAACTCCGGCGGCGGCAAGACGGCGGCTCAGGTCCTCTTCGCTTTCACTGCCGCGGTTTCTGAGGCGCCGCTCTTGCTCTTGTGCATCTGGCGGGGCCACGAAAATGAGCACCGCATCCGGGTACAGGCGCTTTACCGTACAACCGCCCTGCACATCGATTTTGAGAATAACGTCTCTTCCGGCAGACAGGTTTTCCTCTACGGGTTTTTTAGGGGTGCCGTACAGATTTCCGAAAACCTCGGCCCACTCCAGAAGCTCGCCCCTGGCCTGCATCGCCTTGAATTCATCTAAAGATACAAAATGATAGTCCACTCCATCCCTTTCGGTTTCGCGGCGCCGGCGGGTGGTAACGGTAACGCAGCGGTACAGGTTCTCGCAGTTTTCCAGCAGAATGCGGAGGAGAGAATCCTTTCCGGCACCTGAAGGGGCGGATAAAACAAACAGCAAACCTCGCCTGGACGAACACATAGCTTCCGAAGGAGCCTCCGATTCTGCCAACAGCAATTGTACCACACAGAATGAAGAGCTTGCCAAAACCGACGGTAACCGATTGAATTGGCAAACTCTTTTTCGCGGCACAGGCCGCTTCATTCTAGCATTCGGGTAGGTTCGTGTCAATCACAGCTTAGGAGCGCTTGTCAAGTAAAAGGATAATTTGTTTTGTTGGAGAAGCAAAAATTGGGTGCGGTGAGTGCACTCCATTCCGGCCGCCGTGTGCTAGGAGCCTCCGAAAAGATGAATGAAATCGATAAAACAAATCCAACGGGCCGGTTTGTGGTCCATGAGCACCACTCGAGCCGTTTGCACTGGGACTTTCGGTTGGAGATGGACGGCGTGTTGAAAAGCTGGGCGGTTCCGAAAGGGATTCCCGAGGAAGAGGGGGTTCGCCGCTTGGCCGTGCAGGTGGAGGACCACGATCTTGAGCACTTGGATTTCGAAGGAGAGATTCCGGAGGGGCAGTACGGAGCAGGCACGGTTCGCATTTGGGATTCGGGCGTGTATTACCTTGAAAGCCGGAAGCCCCAGAAGATAGTTTTCACGCTGGCCGGCGCGCGCCTTAAAGGCGACTACGTGCTTGTTCACACCAAGCAGGATATGTGGCTGATTTTTAAGAGGAAGGAGAAGAAGCGAGAATAGCTTTCCACTTCTGCTGAAGAAGCCCCAGGAATTTTCTCTCCTCACCGTCTAGCTGGTCGAACAGCCGCTTCTCGCGCATATCGAAAGAGCGGCGTGGGAGTGCTGACGGGTTCCCCTTTTGGTCTCCGTTGTGGAAGCACCATCCCCCGGCTCCGCCTTCCACGGATGCGGCAAGGTCGGCCAGGAAGTCTTCAGCCTTGGGTTGCCAGCTTCCGTAATCTCGGCGGAACGGTTCTTGGTAGTGGATTGGCACAATTCTGCCCAGCTCCTTCATCCAGGATAGGTATTCCATGGTTTTTTGTTTGGTTTGAGAGGGCGATTCCGGGTCGCGCGGACGATGGGGCGCAACAAAGTCCACCTTCACGACGAAAAGGTATCTCCGCAGTTCATCCCGGTCCATGTCGCCAGCATGCGAGGCAGTGACCAGGCGCTTCGGATCCAGCCGGCGCACAGTTTGTCGGAGTTTTTCAAGGTCATCGAAGCTTGTGAAGCGTTTATCTCCAACGTTGCGCTCGTTTGATAGGTCTAAGTACCAATTTTGAAAGTTTTTGAGGGCAGAAACGATGGATTCCACCGCGCGGGTGTGCGCTTCCAGCGTTTGTATACTGTCACCGCCGCGGGAAAGGGTAACGTCCACCACCATACCGCGCCGGTCGCACTCGCTAACAAGCCATTTAAGCCGGTCCATGAAGGGCTGGCGGGGTTTTCCGTTGGCGTCAACCGCGGATACATCGCTGTCGAAGGCGCTCCACGTGGCCCAAACACGAATCCATTTGAAGCCGGCTTTCTGCATATCGTTTAAATCCCGAAGGATGTATTCTTTTGGTGCGCCGAGTGCTCCGTAGTAGCTTATCCCAAGGAGAAAAGCCGGCTTGCTGTTGATGGTGAACCTGGCACCGCTGACGCCCAAAACGGTTTTGGCTTCCGCAGTGCCAACCAAAAGGAGTGCAAGAAGCACTTTGGCAGTGGTTTTTATCGGCATGGTTATCTTTATTCGGGTTTTGTTGAAAAGGGGCCCAAGCGCGCCCAAGCCTGCGCATTTGGGCCCCCTAAACACGGCTACAGTCTCTCCAAGCCTACGGCCGCGCGGAGGATCTTGGTGGCATCGGTGATGTCTATCTTTCCGTTGCCGTTGATATCACCCGCGGCCAACTGCTGAGGAGTTGGCTGGCCGATGCCGACGGCGAACCTCAACGCAATTGACGCATCGGGGATGCCAACTCTTCCGTCGCCGTTAAGATCACCCTTCAAAGCGGCCGGTGGAGGAGGCGGAGCGGCTTCCAGCGGTGTGTAGCTGAGAGCCAAGCGCTTGAGGGAGGGCATGCCCTGCGCTGGGTCGAAAGCCGCGCGTATCTGCGCAAATCGCGAGCCGGTGTGCGCTGCGTTGGGAACAGCCGGAGGGTAGCCGGTGTAGTAATCCTGCTCTGATGTTGGGCCGAGCCACTTGGCGTTCTGCAATTCCTCTGCGGTGTTCGCGGAGCGGATTTGGAGCTGAACGCCGGTTCTGGGATCCATCAACCAGTCGAGCTGAACCAGCTTAGACGGGGCACCCATATCGATAGGCGGGCTTATCCACTCGCCGGCGGAGGCTATGGTTCCCATTTCGAAGTACTCGAAGTCCGCGTCGGCTGTATCGCCTGCGCCGCCCGGCCAGGATTTGCCCATAACGCCCACTGTGATGTTCTTCCACCTTCGGGTTTGCTTGCCTGTGCGGATCCAGGGCGCCTTCGGGTCGGTGCGGTAGTAGCAGGTGTAGGAATCGCCCTGCTTAACCACGCGCAGGTACACAGAAGGCGCGTTGGAAACCGACTCGTTGTAGAAGCTGGTGGCATCACCCGGGGCCTCTGGGTTCGTTTTGAAGACCCCCTCGATGCGGATCACCTGGTTGTACGGGCCGTAAAGCAGCCAGTTGTCTGGGTCCTGCCACACAACAATTCCAACGTGGCGGTTGTTGTGGTTGGCTCGATCTACGGTTACAAGGGTTTCGGCGTACCAATCTCCTTCCGAGGGGGTGCTTCTGTACATGCGGACGCGGTCTTTCGGCGTGGCCCAAACCCAAATATCCTCCGGGCGAGAGACAGTGAGGCGCAGGGAACCGGGTTTGGCCGTCCAGCTATACCCGCTGAGGCCGGACGGGTTGTCCCACACCCAGCCGGAAGGGACGTCGGTTCCGGTGTAGTTGAACTCGTCGCGGAAGGTGACTTTGGTTTCCAGCAAAGCATCACCCGGGCTGGAGGTGATATCCACACCGGTGAAGGTGCCGGTTTGGAAGTCGGCCTGATGGTTAACAACGTAAGTGCCGCCGGAAATCAGCTCGTAATAAAGCTTGAAGCTGGACAAATCCGCAGAGCCCTCGGCGGGAGCCAAAACGCGGTATTGAACGAACCGAGCGCCGTCGTGTGCCGGGTTCACGTGGTACGGCGAGGATGTGTAGCGGTCGTCTGGACCGGTTGGGCCCAGCCATGTAGCAGACTGCAGTCCGGCTTCGGTGCTGGAGGAGCGAATCTGGAGAGAGCCGCCGCCGCGCAGGTTCATCTCTATCTCCAGCAGACGAGCCGGCCCTCCGAGGTCGATCACCGGGCCTGTGGCTTCTCCGCCCGCCGGCGCCGTGAGAGTATCGGTTGAGGAGAACAAGCCTTCGGCGCCAACGTTGTAAACAAACGTGGCCGGTCCAAAGCTTGGCTCGCCTGAGGCATCTTTAGAGAGAACGGCGCGGATCTGCACAAAGCGCTTGCCGTTCAGTGCGGGGTTCACCCGGGTGGCTTCCGGGGGATAGTAATCGGATTCGGATGTTGGGCCAAGCCAAGTGGCCGATGCCAGCGCCTGGACTGTGTCTGCGCCGCGAAGCTGCACTTTGGCTCCAGCTCCGGTGTAGGAGAATTCGTCGAATTTGGCCGGACCGCGCAGGTCTATCGGGGCGCTGATGAATTCGCCGGATTGGCTTGTGGGCCGCGTAACGCGGAAGTAATCGAAGCGTATCTTTGCGGCGGATCCGGCCGATCCCCAGGATTTGCACAACAGTCCAACAGTAACTTTGGGCCAGGTGGTAATGGTTTGCTGGCCGAGCAGCTTCCACGGATCCTTTTCGGATGCCTTGAAGTAGGCCGAGAACACATCCCCACTGCGTGTAACGCGGATCCACAATGTGGAGGAAGACGAACTTCCAGTGCTCAGAAGCTGCACGGCGTCGTTGACCCAGCCTTCAATTCGCACTTCGCCGGCGGCGTAGGGTCCGGCCAAGAACCAGTTGCTTTCGTCCACCCACACAACGATGCCCTGGTGGCGCTCGGCAGTGCGGGTGAGCTCTACCTTCGTTTCGGCATCGAAGTCGCCTTCAATCGGTTCCGCCCGGAACATTGCGGCGTAGTTTTTGATTGTAACCCACAGGTCTTCGGGTTTGGCAACGGTCATCTCCAGGTAGCCCGGCCGCGCTGTGAACGAGAAGGAGCTCATGCCGCTTGGGTTATCCCAGATCCAGTTTTGGGGTACATCATCTTTGGTGTAGTTGAAATCGTCGCGGAAAACTTCCTGGCGCAGCAGGCCCACCGTTCCGGGGCTGAAGGCGGCGTCGAGGCCGTTCAGTGTGCCAGCTTGGAATTCGGAGGGGCTGACGAGGCGGTACATGCTGGCGCTTCCGTACTGTGCCGAGATGCCGAACAAAACGGCAATGCACAGGAAGCAAAAGGCTTTTCTCGCAAACATTCAGTTACCTCCAAAGTCGGAGTAGGCTGATTGGGCTTTCTCAGCTTAATTCGCCAACCGGATGAGCACACCTTCTGTTTGGCGAACAGAAAAAAGCAATGCGGTGAGCACATCATCAACCGACCATATGTTCGATTGCTTGATTGACATAGCGATGTGTGTGTGCTAGAATTCGTGCGTGAGGTCCGCCTATGAATTTCCTCAAGCGTTTGTTAGACAGCAACGAACGAGAGCTTCGCCGCCTTTGGGAGTACGTCCACAAGATAAACGCCCTTGAGCCGAAGATTGAGAAGCTCAGCAATGAAGAGCTTCGCGCCAAGACCGACGAGTTCAAGGCGATTATCGAGGAGAGGCGGCGGCCGCTCTTGGATGCATTGAAGCAGATCGACGAGGAGCTGCGCGAACTGCCGCGCCGAGCCGCAGAGGGAGGCGGCTTGGTCCCAGACCGGCGCAAGGTCCTGGAGGAGCGCAAAGAAGAAACCACCAAGGAGCTCTATAAGGTGGAGCAGGAAGTTTTGAACGAGCTTCTGCCGGAGGCCTACGCCGTTGTTCGGGAGGCAAGCCGCAGAACAATAGGCCTGCGCCACTACGACGTGCAGCTCATAGGTGGTGTTGTGCTTCACCAGGGGCGGATCGCCGAGATGAAAACAGGCGAGGGCAAAACGCTTGTCGCCACCCTTCCGCTTTACTTGAATGCGCTTCTCGGGCGCGGCTGTCACCTGGTTACCCACAACGACTATTTGGCCAAGCGCGATGCTGTTTGGATGGGCCCAATCTATCACATGCTTGGTCTTACAGTTGGGGTGATTCAGTCTGCCCAGTCCACATCCGAGGAGGGTTTACAGCCGTCCTACATCTACGACCCAACGTACGAACCCGAGGACCCGCGGTGGCGGCATCTGCGCCGCATCACCAGACGCGAAGCCTACCAAGCCGATATCACTTACGGTATCCACAGCGAGTTCGGGTTCGACTACCTGCGCGACAACATGGTGCACTCTCTGGACGATCTTGTCCAGCGGGAGCTTTACTACGCAATCGTGGACGAGGTTGACAGCATCCTGATAGACGAGGCGCGCACGCCGCTGATCATATCCGGCATCCCCGAGGAGTCCACAGAGCTGTACTATAAGGTAGACCGCGTGGTTGCGCGGCTGGTCAAAGATGTGGACTACACGGTGGACGAAAAAGCCAAAACGGCCATGCTGACCGACGAAGGCGTGGCAAAGGTGGAGCTTGGCCTGGGGGTTAAGAATTTGGCGGAGGACGTGGAGCTTATGCACCACGTTAACGCCGCGCTGAAAGCCCGGTATGTGTACCGCAAGGACGTTGATTATGTGGTGAAGGACGGCGAAGTCATCATTGTGGATGAATTTACCGGGCGGCTGATGTTCGGTCGGCGGTATTCGGACGGGCTTCACCAGGCTATTGAGGCCAAAGAGGGTGTTCGCATAGAGGCCGAAACCCAAACCGTGGCCACCATCACATACCAAAACTACATGCGCCTGTACCAGAAGCTGGCCGGTATGACCGGTACCGCCAAAACCGAGGAGGATGAATTCCGGAAGATATACGGCCTGGATGTGGTGGTTATTCCCACCCACCTGCCAATGATCCGGAAGGACTATCCGGACGTTATCTACAAAACCGAAGAGGCCAAGTTCCGCGGTATAGCGCTGGAGATACTCCAAAAGCACACCATCCAACAGCCGGTTCTTGTGGGTTCCAGGTCCATTGAGGTGTCGGAGCGGCTTTCGGAGCGGATGCTTTCCGAAAGGCTCCAGCTTCTGGCGATGATAAAGATTCTTCAAAGGCGGCTTGCCGCAAACAAGGAGATAAGCAAGGAGGACCGCCAGCGGTTCACACAGCTCCTCAACACCAAGATGGAGGAGTTGGACATCACGAAGCTTCGCCCGGTTATCCGCGCGCTCGGAGTGAACCCGGATCCCCTCAGCCCGGAGAATGTGGCAGAGCTTGCGCAGATAATCGGGGTTCAGGGCTACGAAGAGCGGTTGGCCCACATCCTCCGCGAAGGTATCCCCCACAACGTTTTGAACGCCAAGTACCACGAGCGTGAAGCCGAAATCATCGCGGAAGCAGGGCGCTTGGGAGCGGTTACCATCGCTACAAACATGGCCGGCCGCGGCGTGGACATAATCCTGGGCGGAAAAGAAAACGGCCAACAGCGCGTGGAGGAGGCTAAGAAGGTTGCCGAGTTGGGCGGACTCCACATCATCGGCAGTGAGCGGCACGAGGCGCGGCGCATCGATAACCAGCTTCGCGGCCGCTCCGGTCGCCAGGGAGACCCAGGCAGTTCGCGCTTCTACCTGTCTCTGGAGGATGAACTGTGGCGCTTGTTCGGCGACAAGGGCCGATGGCTCTTGGAGGCTACCTGGGACGAATCAGAGCCGATAGAAAACAAGCTCCTTACCAAAGCCATTGAGCGCGCCCAGAAGAAGGTTGAGGAGAACAACTTCGCCATACGCAAGCACGTTCTGCAGTACGACGACGTGATGAACCTCCAGCGCAAGGTCATATACGAAGCCAGGCGAAAGGTGCTGGAGGGCGCGGACCTGCGCGAGAACATCCTTGGATACATCCGCAAGATTGTGGAAAAGACCGTGCGCATCCACTGCGGCGAAGCCAGGCCGGAGGAGTGGGACCTGCAGGGGCTCTACGATTCCCTTGACCAGATATTCCCGCTTTCGCTGTATGCCGAGCCGAAGGATTTGCAGGGCCGTACCCAGGAGGAGCTGATTGACTGGCTTTATTCGATTGCCGAGGATTGCTACAAGCGCCGCGAGGAGGAACTGACTCCAGAGATAATGCGCCAACTGGAGCGGGCCGTTACCCTGCGGGTGGTTGACGAAAAGTGGGTGCACCATCTGCAGGCGATGGATTATCTGCGCGAAGGCATAAACCTCCGGGCCTATGCCCAAATCGATCCGCTTGTGGCATTCAAGAAGGAAGCATATTCTTACTTCGAAGAGCTGATAGAATCCATAGAGCGCGATGTGGTGGCCTGGATGTTCCGCGTTCAGGTGGCTCCGCAGATGCGCCGCACGCGCTATGTGGGTCCGGCCGCCGGGGCCGCAGGGGCCGGCGATGGGGGTAAGAAGGCGGCAACCAAGGTTAAGGTCGGCCGCAACGATCCCTGCCCGTGTGGAAGCGGGAAGAAGTATAAAAAGTGCTGTCTTAACAAACAGTAGCTTTCGTTTGCGGAGAGTTTTGCGGTTCGGTGCGCCTGCGGTTTTGCAAAACTCTCCGCTTGTGTGCTTGAAGTGCACACTGCTGTGCAGTTTAAAGTGTTAAGCTTTCTGTTTTGTAAGAGCTATGATAGGTGACTTGTTAAAAGACATAGAAAATCTCCGCGCCCAATTCGACGAGTTAAGGGGGCATCTTTGACATCGCGAAGCATGAGGCCCGCCTAAGGGAGCTTGAAGAGCAGTCCGCCGACCCGAAGCTTTGGGAGGACTCGGATCGTGCGCAGGCCACACTGCAGGAACTGAGCTCTGTGCGCAGTCTTCTGGAGCCCTGGCACGAGCTGGACAAGCGGCTGAGCGACCTTCACGAGCTTGCGGAGCTGGCCGCCTTGGAGGAAGATGGCGACAGCCTTGAGCAGGAGGTGAGGCGGGAGCTTCAGGAGGCCCAGCGGGAGTACGAAAAGCTCGAACTCACATCGCTGTTCTCCGGCGAGCACGACGCTTCCAACGCCATCTTGGAGATAAATGCGGGAGCGGGCGGCACCGAGGCGTGCGACTGGGCCGAGATGCTTCTGCGGATGTACCTGCGCTGGGCGGAGAGGCACGGCTACCAAGCGGAGATAGCAGACCGCCTGCCTGGGGATGTTGCCGGGATTAAGAACGCAGTTGTAATCGTGCGCGGAACGTATGCCTACGGGTACCTTAAGGGCGAAACCGGCGTGCACAGGCTGGTTCGCATCTCGCCTTTCGATGCCAACAAGCGGCGCCATACGTCTTTTGCATCGGTGAGCGTTATCCCCGAGATAGAGGAAACCGAAATCGAGATAAACCCCGATGACATCCGCGTGGAAACCTTCCGCGCCTCCAGCGCTGGGGGACAGCACATGCAGAAAAATGAGACCGCCGTGCGTCTTATACATGTACCAACAGGAATTGTGGTGCAGTGCCAGAACGAGCGGTCGCAGCAGCAGAACCGCGCCACGGCAATGCGCGTGCTGATGGCTCGCCTTTACGAGCGGCAACAGCAGGAAACCCGGGCGAAAATGCAGGAACTGCGCGGTGAAACCCGCTCTATAGAGTGGGGGAACCAGATACGTTCCTACGTTTTTCAGCCGTATACGCTGGTGAAGGACCACCGCACCGGCGTGGAAACGGGGAACGTGCTTGCGGTTATGGACGGAGAGATCGACGAGTTCCTGCACGGGTACCTGCGCAGTTTGGCCGCGAAGTCCTGAAACAAAAAGCTTGCGGGAAAAATTTAAGCCGGCAAGCCCTGTGGGTATATACAAGGCGGGTGATGCTTTATGTTGCGTCAAACGGCGGCAGTGTTGGGCTTGTTGCTGATGATTTCAGCACCGGTGCTGGCCGATGCCGTTTTCGATAATACCGCTGTGCTCTCCAGCGAAGGGTGCGGTCGGGCGGAAACGTCTTTGGGGAACATGGTGGCGGACGCACTCCGCCAAGCGTCTAAAGCAGATGTGGCTTTAATCCACGCTGAAATGTTGAGGGAAATAACGCTGCCCGTCGGCCCCGTGCGCGAAGCAGAGCTTCGGAGGGCGATTTTGGTTCCGCAGGATGAGGTTGTGGTGCTCAAGCTCAGTGGGGCGCAGCTTCGGCAGGCCGTGGAAAGGTCTGTGCGAATATACCCGGCCAGGAACCAGGGCTTTTTGCAGGTTTCGGGCTTAACGGTTGTGTTCAACCCGTCCAATCCAGAAGGCTCTCGTGTGGTGGATTTGAGGGTGAACGGCTCGCCCGTATCCGAAAGCAGGATGTATACCGTTGCAATGCCTGCGCTGCTGGCCGGAGGCGCCCAGGGCTACCACCGCGTGTGGGAGAAGGCCCCGCGCGTTGAAGGGCGGCGTTTGGGGTCGGTTGCCGATGTTCTGATTGATTTTGCCAAGGCAAAGGGCAGACTCTCGTTCAAAGTTGAGGGGCGCATCAAAACCTATTCTGGATAACCAACTACCGTATGAGGATAGGCCTGCTTTCGGATATACACGGCAATCTGGAGGCTTTGCAGGCTTGCTTGGATAAGCTGGCTGGCTTGGTGGATGATTATTTATGCTTGGGGGATATTGTGGGCTACGGACCGGACCCGAATGCCTGCTGTGAGGTAATCCGGTCGCTTCGGTGCCGCGCGGTTTTGGGAAACCACGACGAAGCGGCATTGGGCCGAATCGACCTGAGCTGGTTCAACCCATGGGCAGCCAGAGCCGCGGAATGGACACAGGAAGTCCTATCTTTTCCCAACAGGCAGTGGCTCTCATCCCTTCCCGATATATTTGAAAGCGCAGAATTCGTGGCGGTCCACGGCTCTCTGCTTGAGCATACCACTGAATACATAACAGACCCCTGGTCGTGCCGCCCAACCATGGATTTAATGCGCACCAATTTGTGCTTTGTGGGGCATACCCACATTGCCGAGGTTTACATGCAGAAGGTTGGCCATCAGCTTGCAGGGCAAATGCGCCTCCAAAAAGGAACGGTACTGCATATAGAAGACGGGTACAAATATGTTTTCAATCCGGGAAGTGTGGGTCAGCCGCGCGATGGAATCTGGTTGGCTTCGTGTGCGGTTTGGGATACGGATGCGCGTACGGTAACCCTCCACCGAGTTGAGTACGATTTGGAAGCCACCCAGGAAAAGATGAGGCAGGTTGGACTGCCGGAGATGCTGTGGCGGCGGCTCGCCTTGGGAAGGTAGGTTTTGTGGAAGGGATGGGGCTTTGCCGATGCGCGTAAAAACCAAAAGCCGCCAAGAAACACCCGCCAGCAGAAAAGGTGTGGGGGTTACTTCTATAGTTAGATGGCCGCTGATAGTTCTTATAGCCGCTGCCGCTCTTGGGTATCTAAGCTTACAGAGAACATCCGGAGATCTGCAGTTTGACGGCGTGAGGGCTTTTCAGCATCTTAAGCGGCAGGTGGCCTTCGGCCCTCGGGTTCCCGGAACGCTTTCCCATCAAAAAGTGCGCTTTTACATAGGCGAAGAACTGCGGCGCTGTGTGGATGTTCTGAAGTATCAGGATTTTACGTGGCAGGTTGACGGGAAAAAGCTTCGTTTAACAAACATCGCTGGAGTTATCAATCCGTCGGCCAGGCCGCTGATTGCTGTGGGAGCGCATTGGGATACCAGGCCAACCGCCGACATGGACCCTGATCCTGCCAAGCGAAAAACCCCTATCCCGGGAGCAAACGACGGCGCTTCTGGGGTGGCCGTGGTTCTGGAGCTGGCCCGCGTTTTGAAGGAGCGCCGACCGCAGGTTGGTGTTGTTTTTGTGCTTTTCGATGGAGAGGACTACGGCCCGGATGTTGATCGCATGTTCATCGGCTCGGATTACTACGCGCGGAACCCCGTGCCCGGCAAACCGGACCGGGTTATTGTGGTTGATATGGTTGGAGATGCAGACCTGCAAATCTACAAAGAAGTCAACTCCCTGAGAAGCGACAGAAACCTTGTGGACGGAATATGGAAGACGGCGTCAAGCCTGGGTTATTTCCAGTTTGTGCCTTATGCCAAGCATACGGTAATTGATGACCACGTATCCTTCCACAACCAGGGCATCCCTGCCATAGATATTATCGATTTCGATTACCCGCACTGGCACACGCTGAATGATACCGTAGATAAGTGCAGTCCCCAATCGCTGGAGGCGGTGGGGCGAACTCTGGAGAAGTGGCTGAGGTCGCTTCGGTAGTTCTTTGAAGCGCAGATTCACGGACTGGGTTCGCGGCTAGCGGGTTTTTGTTGGCTCTCCGGTTTTCGCCTGTTCCAGTTCCGGGATGGTGGTGATGTCCTGCACGCGCACCGGTTCGAACTGCTCTATGGGAATCGGCAGTTTTTGGTTGTCTGAGACCGTGCGGATATAGTGGGCGCGGTAGTAAGGATTTTGGATGCGGCAACTGCGCTTTCGACCCTCGTACTCCGGATGGGTGATCATTTTGCGCCAGATATCACGCAAAGGCATTTCGCGCACGTTGCCGAACGTTATCGGGTTGAAGTCGCAGGGGTTTATATCTCCATACGCGGTCATGTAAAACTGGAACTGCCCTCCGAAGCACCCACTGCCGATGGGTGAGTTAATCCACGACTGCGCGATAACGCCCATCGGGTGGTCCATCGCGACGTATCTTCGCGCCATTTTCACGATTTCGGCGCGCTCCGCCGGAGAGAGAAGCACGCTTTCCTGTCTTAGGAAGCGGCCTGCCGGCATGCAGTCGAAAATTGTGACCTCATGGAAGCCCTCGCGCTGGGCCAACTGCAGAAGCCCCTCCAGCGATCCATCCTTGAGGTTGTCTCTGGTGGCATATGTGGAGATGCCGGTTAGGATGCCTGCTTCGCGTGCCCTGGCCGCGCCCTCGAAAGCACGGGCGTAGCACCCCTCGAGGCGGCGCAGGTCGTCGTGAATTTTGGCGTTCAGGTGATCTATGCTGATGTTGAGAGAGTGCAGGCCGGCGTCCTTCAGGCGCTTTACATTCTCCTCGGAGAGGAACCAGCCGTTGGTGAACATCATTGCATGGGCTTTGGTCTTATCCACGTGCGCGATGAGCTCGTAGATGTCCCGCCGAAGCATTGGTTCGCCGCCGGTGAAAACAACGTTTACAACGCCGATGTCCAGAGATTGGTCTATAACGCTTTTCAGCTCATCGGTGGTAAGCTCACGGCGGTTTGGGTCTATAAAGCGGTCGGCACTGCAGTGCACGCATCGGCACTGGCATTTGTATGTAACGGCAAGGGTGCACGTGGTTGGCGTTTTAATGCCGAACAGTTTATCGCGAACCAGCGCTTGAATCGCTCGGTTGGCCGCCGGGGAGGGATACGGCGGGTGGTAAAGGGTGTAAGTGAAAGAGCCGTTTTCGATGGCTATGGGCTTGGCTTTGTTCTGTTTTTCAACAACCTTGTCCAGCAGTGGTTGGAATATAGGGCCGGTGAGCCCGCGGGCTTTGCCGACGAGGCGTCCGTCTTTTATGCCAAGTTCGATGCGCGGAGCGAAAAGCTTGTAGGCAAGCTCTCTTAGGGCAAGTTTGAGATATTTGGATTTGTAACTCTTCGACACCCGAACCCTCCCATCAGGTTTGTGCAAGGCTGTTTTCATTCTAGCAGAGCGGCATGGTTTGGGTCAACGTGAATGGGTGGCATCCGTTGTTGAAAATCACACCGAAAAACGCCCGCGTTGCAGGTTGACAGATATTGCCGAGGAGCTTATAATCTCAGTGTACTAGTATTTTGTGTACAAAATGACTGAATGCAAAGCAACCCAAAGGGGAGGGCATGAATCTCTCCCGCTGTTAATCAGGCATGCGAAAAGGCTTTTCAAGCGCCACTTTGAGGCGGCGGTGCTTAGGCACGGGCTGACGGATGTGCAGTTCCGGGTGTTGCGGCGCCTGTGGTGCGGAGACGGACTTTCGCTGGGAGAGTTGGCCCGCGATACTTCTTTAGACAGCGCCACTCTCACGGGCTTGGTGGACAGGCTGGAGGCAAAGGGCCTGGTGAGCCGACAGCGCGATACGGAAGACAGGCGCGCCGTTCAAGTGTTCCTAACGCCAACCGGAAAGGCTCTTAGGGAGCACCTTGAAGCCGTTGGCCAGGAAGTTGAAAAGCGAGCGGTGCAAGGAATGTCTGACGAGGAGATACGCCAGCTTCACAATCTGCTTAAGCGTGTGTGCGAAAATTTGGAAATGGAGGAGTAGTTGTACACAACCCCAAGCGAAAGCGTTGTTGAGCGTGAGCCCTCCATCATTGCGTCTATATTCTCTTCGTTCCGGCATAGAAACTACCGCTTGTTCTGGGCCGGTCAGCTTATCTCGTTGATCGGCACCTGGGTTCAGAGCGTCGCCCACGGCTGGCTGGTGTACGAACTCACCCGGTCGCCGGCCAAATTGGGGTACGTCAGCGCGGCTGGTTCTGTGCCTGTTCTGCTGTTCACCCTCTTCGGTGGCGTTGCGGCCGACCGGGTTAACCGGCGCCTCTTTCTCATAGGCACCCAAAGCACCCTCATGCTTTCGGCATTCATACTGGGGATTTTAACCATAACCGGGGTGGTGAGGTACGAGCACATCCTCCTCCTCGCACTGCTTTCAGGCACTGCCAACGCGTTCGATATGCCAACGCGCCATGCGTTCCTGACCGATATCGTGGAGAAAGATGACCTTGTGAACGCGGTGGCCCTGAACTCGGCAATGTTCAACACCGCCCGCTTGGTTGGCCCTGCGCTTTCGGGTTTGGTGATGTCTGCCTTTGGGCCGGGTTTGTGCTTCCTGATAAATGGTGCAAGCTTCCTGGCGGTGATTGCAAGCTTGGCATTCATAAGAACCGAAAACCGCAGGGCAAACAGGCAGAGCGAGTCGCCATTTAAGGAAATGATCGACGGGTTCACGTACCTGCGTAACAATTCCAAACTTACTACGCTGATATCGGCGGTTGCGGTTCCCACGCTTTTCGGCGGTCCTTACATGATGCTTCTGCCCGTGTTCGCCAGGGAGGTTCTGCACGGCGGGCCGGCTCTTCTTGGCCTGCTTATGTCCGCAACCGGAGCAGGGGCTTTGGCCGGCGCTGTTATGGTTTCGGCGCTGTCATCGCGAAACTGCGCCGGCCGGCTTTTGGTATTCGGAGGCCTTGGTTTCTCGGGTTTCCTGATGCTTTTCTCGCTGTGTCGAAACCACATTCTTGCGGTGGCACTGTTGGCTTGTGTGGGCTGGTGCATGGTTACCTTCAACGCAACAACCAGATCTCTGATACAGTTAAACACGTCGGATGAACTGCAGGGAAGAGTTATGAGCCTGTACTTCTTGGTTAACCTGGGGTTGACGCCATTGGGAAGTCTGCAAGCTGGAACGGTTGCCTCGCACTTGGGGGCGCCGTTTGCGGTGGGGGCTGGAGGCGCAATATGCGGGCTGTTTGCTCTTTTCGTGCTGGCACCCAGAATCTCGCAATTGATGCGCTGAGCGGATTTGCTCTACACCTCAATATATTATCGGCTATAATTAGTAAAAAACGGCTCAGCGTGGCAATCAGCTCGCTGGCGCTTTACGGGAGGATGTGTCTATGCACTACCCAGTGTGGTACGTACCGCAACTTACGGCACCAATGCTTATTGCCGTGATAGCGGTACTGCATGTTTTAGTATCGCACTACGCAGTAGGCGGCGGCTTCTTCCTGGCCGTTGAGACAGGTTACGCCTACCGGACAAACAACAGTGCCTACCTTGAATACTTAAGAAGGCACGCGTGGTTTTTCATCCTCATCACCGTTGTGTACGGAGCGGTGACTGGTGTTGGCATATGGTGGACCATCGGGCTGTCGTCTCCTCTGGCCACCGAGATGCTCATCCACACGTTCGTTTTCGGCTGGGCGATGGAGTATGTTACCTTCATACTGGAGATTGCTTCCGCGTTCGCCTTTTTCTACTACTGGGGCCGTTTGGAAGCGCGCACGCATCTTATCATCGCCTGGATATACGCCATTGCGGCGTGGCTGAGCCTGGTGCTGATTACGGGCATAACGTCCTTCATGCTCAACCCGGGTTTGTGGCCGCGAACGCAAAACTTTTGGCTGGGAATTCTCAATCCGCAGTTCGTGCCGCAGACGTTGACGAGGACGGGAGGGTCTTTCCTGCTGGCGTCTCTGTACGTGTACCTGCATGCCAGCATCAAGATGCAGGATCCTCAGCTTAGAGAGCTTGTAGCCTCTCGGTCGGCCCGCCCAGCGCTTCTGGGGGCTGTTTTGGTGGCTGTGGGAGGGGTAGGATGGTTCGCTTTCCTTCCGGATTCGGCCAGAGCGGCACTGCTTGCGGCTCCCGTGCTTAACGTGTTCATGGCGCTTGTGGTTGCTTTCACCGCCGCGGTGTTCGTGATGATTTACTTCGGCCCGTATAAAAACCCGGCGTGGCTGTCTCCGGCGCTTGCGGTTCTTCTGCTTGCTTCCGGAATGGGAGCGGCTACGGCCGGCGAATACCTGCGGGAGGCCGTTCGCAAGCCCTACATCATCTACAACGTTGTGATGAGCAACCAAATCCGCGCTGATGAACTGCCAAGCTATCAATCCCAAGGGGTTTTAGAAGCGGGAAGGTGGACCAAGGCTTACGTGGCCCAGAAATATCCGCAGGTGATTAGAAACCAAAAGGTCGATACCAGCCGCCTGCTTTCGCTGCCGGAAGCCGACCAGGTGGAGCTTGGGCACGTGCTGTTTCAGTACCAGTGCGCCAACTGCCATGCAACAACGATTGGATACAACCCGGTGGCGCAGTATATCCGCGGTTGGAGCGAAGACATGCTGAGGGATTTGGCCTTGCATCCGGAAAGGGTGCGCTTCGTTATGCCGCCTTGGGCCGGCACCAGAGAAGAGGCCGAACTGCTTGTTAAATACCTGAAGTCCATTCAGCCGCCGTACCCCAGGGGCATGCATGGCGGAACGAGGTGAAAGGAGGCGCACATGGGTCCGCACGAACTAACCGCTCCTGCAAATCCGTTGGGATATCCGGCACCGTACTGGTTTTTGGTTTTCTTCAAGGTGCTGGGGTTTACTCTGCACGCGTTGCCCATGAGCCTCTGGTATGCAGGCATCTTTCTGGCGCTGTTTGCGTACTGGCTCGGTGGGCCGCTTTCCAAGGTTTGGTCGAGGCGGCTGATGGAGCGCATGCCGATAATTGTGGCTTTGGGAATCAACTTCGGCATCATTCCACTGCTGTTCATCCAAACCGCCTACTACAAGGTTTTCTACCCGGCCACCATACTTATGGCCTGGCCGTGGTTTGCGATCATTCCAATGCTGACACTGGCCTACTACGGCGTGTACCTGTACGTTGTTGGCCTTCGCAGTGAAAATCTGCGTGCGTGGCACAAAGCCGCGGGCTGGGTGTCGGCTGTTTTGTTCACGGTTATGGGCTTTTTCTTCGCCAACGCGTTCAGCCTTATGGTGAACGTCTCCGGATGGGGTGAGCTCTGGCGGAAAACGAACTTAGCTGGTGCGGCACTCGGCACAGCGCTGAACACCGGAGACCCAACCCTGTGGCCGCGTTGGCTTATGATGATTGGCTTGGCTATCTGCACCGTTTCCGCCTACACCGTGTTCGATGCCGCTTTTTGGGCCTCGCGGGAAGGGGATGAGTACAAGCGCTGGGCCGGTGGGTTCGCCCTGAAGGTGCACACCGTGGGACTGCTGTGGTTCGCTTCGATGGGTTCGTGGTATGTGTTCGGGACCTGGCCGGCCGACGTGCGCGAGAGTATGTTCAGCGGGGCAAAGCTTCTGCTTACCGCGGTTACCGCGATATCTCCGGGCATCCCGTGGTTCTTTATCCTGCTCCAAAGGCGTGGCGTTACCAGGGCGCTTGCCGCGGCCGCCGGAGCGGGGCAGTTCGCGGCGATTGCGGTAAACGCTGTCAGCCGACAGTTGGTTCAAAACATTCACCTGAGTCTCTTTGTTGACGTAGCGGCAGAACCGGTGAGAGTGCAGTGGAGCCCCATCGTGGTGTTTCTGGTGATGTTTGCAGTAGGAGTGGCTATATTGGTTTGGATAGCTCTGAAACTGGTGGAGGCGGAGCGGCGGAGCCAAGCCCGGGCAACTTAAAAACAAAGATGGAGGTTCGCTATGCAGGTTGCCGACTTAAATGGTGCTCCGCGCGAAACCGGCGATAACCAAAGCGAGATCCCGGAACACGTACGCGAACGTTTAACCGAGCGTATTGGAGACAAAGAGGCAATCCGAGTTGCATGCGAAAGCGACCTGCTGTTGACTGGTCGCTTCGGCTCGGCTTGGCTTGTATCAACCGACAGCAAACTGATTTCCTACAACCCCGGTGCCGACGGCAAAGAGTGGGTGTCCGTTGACCTTTCGGAAGTTCGGGGCCTGCAAAAGCGGGATATGCAGGGGACAGCCGTGCTGGAGGCCAGGCTGGACAGCCGCGCTGTCCCCCTGCTCCTTTTCACCAGGGCAAAAAATGAGGCTGTGACCAATGCTGTGCATCAGATACAAAAGCTTTTGCCAAATCCACAGCCTTTGGAGGGTTTGCGGCCTGGTGAAGGATTCCCGCCGGAACACCACTGGGAGCGCCGCCGCCGGGAGAACTGCCCCAAGTGCGGAAGGCCAATTCCCACCCACATCGGTGTGTGCCCCCAATGCCTGGAAAAACGGCGGCTGATTCTGCGCCTTCTTACCAGAGTAAAGCCCTACTGGCACATAGCCGCTGGCAGTTTGATATTGATGTTCATGATTACGGCTGTGGATATGGTACAGCCTTATCTGCAGGCTATTCTGGTTGATGAAGTTATCGGTAAACGGGCACTGGGGCTTCTTAAATGGATTCTTGCTGGATTATTAGCAACTAACGCCGCCAGCGCGGTCCTCTCCGGTCTGCGCGGCTACCTGATGGCCTGGTTCGGCGAACGCCTTATATACGAACTGCGTGTGGAGCTTTACCACCATCTCCAAAAACTCTCCGTGGGATTTTACGACAGCAAGCAAACCGGTTGGATTATAGACCGCGTTAGCTCCGATACGGGCAACCTTCAGGACTTCCTTGCAGAAGGGCTTCAGGATTTCTTGCGCGACCTGCTTACCATGGTGGTTATAGGCGCCATCATGTTCAGCATGAACGCCAAGCTGGCGCTGATTACACTGCTTCCCATGCCGTTGTTGGGATACCTTACAGCACGCTTTATGAAGCGCAGTCGGAGTCTGTTCCACGGCATGTGGCGGCGCAGGTCCCGAATCTTCTCCCTGCTGAGCGATGTAATCCCCGGCGTGAGGGTTGTAAAAGCGTTTGCCCAAGAGGCCCGCGAGGAGCAGCGGTTCCAAGAGCGAGCGATGGATTATATGAACGCAAGCGTCAACGCCAGCAGGGTGTTTGCAACTTTCTGGCCTACCACGGGGTTCGTGATGTCTCTCGGCGGCCTTGCCATCTGGGGTTACGGAGGCTGGATGGTGGCCACCGGACAGCACGGCGTTACCCTGGGAACGCTTGTTGCTTTCACCAGCTACCTGTGGCGCTTCTACGGGCCCGTTCAAAACATCAGCCGCATGAGCCAGCGCCTGCAAAGGGCCGCAACATCCGCCCAGCGCGTCTTTGAAGTTCTGGACACCAAACCCGATGTGAAAGACCCGGAAAACCCAGTTCCCATGCCACGCATCAAAGGCGCCATCGAGTTCAAAAACGTAACCTTCGGGTACGACCCCAATATCCCGGTTCTGCACAACATCAGCTTCTACGTGGAACCCGGGGAAATGATCGGCCTGGTGGGCCCAAGCGGTGCTGGCAAAAGCACAACCATCAACCTTATATGCCGCTTTTACGACGTGCAGCAAGGTTCTATTGAAATCGATGGCGTTGATATACGCGATATCAGTCTGCAGGATCTGCACAGCCAGATAGGCGTTGTGCTTCAAGAACCCTTCCTTTTCCACGGAAGCGTTGCAGAGAACATCGCTTACGGGCGCCCCGACGCTTCTCTGGAGGAGATAATCGAGGCGGCGCGCGCGGCCAACGCCCACGACTTCATTATGAGACTGCCGGAGGGCTACGATACCATGGTTGGCGAACGCGGAGCCAGGCTTTCCGGCGGTGAGTGCCAGCGCATCTCTATCGCACGCGCCATCTTGAAAAACCCGCGCATATTGATTCTCGACGAAGCCACTTCCTCCGTGGACACCGAAACCGAAGCACTCATCCGCGAGGCCATAGACAGGCTCGTGAAGAACAGGACCACCATCGCTATTGCGCACCGCCTGTCAACACTGCGCAACGCCGACCGGTTGATCGTGCTGGACAACGGGCGCATTGTGGAGATCGGCACGCATGAGGAGCTGTTGGCAAAGCCGGACGGAGTCTTCCGCAGGCTTGTGGACATGCAGGCCGAGCTTTCCAAGGTTGTGGCAGTGGGAGGTTAAGATGAGCGGCAACCCTGGCAACGACCGCATATTGAACCCATCCGAAATCCGCATTGCCCGGGATCCTTTCGGCGGTTTAACGCTGTTCCGCGCCGGCCAAGAAAGCGCAAGCGGCCTGAAACCCGTTAGGGCCTTCCCGCTTACAGCTCCGGACAGGTATATAAGCCTCGTTGATAGGGAAAATCGCGAGGTGGGGGTTATCCGGGATCTTCACGAGCTGGATTCGTCCTCCAAGCGCGTACTGCAGGAGGAGCTTGAACTTGCTTACTTGATGCCAAAAATACTGCAGATACGCAGTGTTGTCTCCGTTCACGGCATGACCACTTGGGAACTGGAAACCGATCGGGGTCCTAGGACCATATACGTGCGGGAGCGCACCGACATACGAAGGCTGAGGGGCCGCCGCGTGGTGATGACCGATACCACCGGAATGAAATACGAAATACCAGATTGGCGCGCGCTGGACCTCAGAAGCCAAGAACTGCTTGAGCAGGAGATGTGAAAGCACCTGAACCGCGTTGGAAACTTCACCATAATTATTTACGGAAGCGGGCATCCTGGCTGAACTCGGCTGGGATGTGAAAAACAGAAAGGAGGCTTCGATGCGTTCTTTGGCATTTGCGCTCTTGCTCTTGCTGATGGCTGGTGCGGTTGCGGCGGCCCCCTCAATGAACGGATACACAGGGCTTTTGGCTGTGCCAACCGCAGACTCTCTTCGGGCGGGCGAGGTTGCGTTGGGAGCTTACGTGCTTAACCAAACCGCCGGGAGGCATACCACCTATCTGGGCAGTTTCGGTGCGAGCAAGGGGCTTGAGGTAGGCTTGACAAACGTGCGTTTTAAAGTCGGCCCAAGAGAGACCATGCTTTTTGCCAAATACACCTTCTTAAGCGGGGAGGACGGAAAGACATCCGTG
>Ga0078972_1001739_pt1 | contig 78713 bp, 76 predicted proteins | sample YelNatPaOPGAMG01_FD_67568 | JGI IMG/M metagenome (GOLD analysis project Ga0078972, IMG submission 67568) | Hot spring thermophilic microbial communities from Obsidian Pool, Yellowstone National Park, USA - OP-RAMG-01 (SPADES assembly) (version 2) | ecosystem: Environmental > Aquatic > Thermal...
ATTATTGTCTAAGATGCGGGATAGGTGCTGTTCAAAATCGTCCATTCCAATTAAAAAAAGAACCTGAATGGGGCAGCAAGCATTTTTTACAACTAAACTGGGTATTTGATGAATATTTTGTTCGTTCCGAAGTTTTTAATGAAATTAAAAAGAGAAAATTAACCGGTGTTTCCTCAATAACACCTATTCATTATAAAACCCAAAAGCCTTTAAAAACGGTTGTTCAGTTAAAAATAGATTATATCCTTCCTCCTGGAATTGCTAATAAATTGGAACCTATAGTTTGTGGTAAAGAAAAAAAACCTCTTCCTCATTTAGCTAAACTCCCTCCGTGTGGACGAACAAAGTTCTATCCAATAGAAAGCGACCAGCAATTAAACATAAAAAAAGATGTATTTAAAGGCGCACCTGATTTTGTCAAGACTAATGAAATTTTCGGAGATGGTGCATCGGCACACAAAGAAGTTATTATTTCAGGTAGGGTCAGGGACTTAATATTAGAGAAGAAATGGAAGGGTCTCATACTCGAGCCTATTGAACTTGTTTAGAATTTAAAAAAATCCAAAATACAGATTTTAATTATCAGTTTTTAAATTCAAACCAATTATCCTGTGAAAATGTGGGGAGGAGTTCCAGTTGGGGCAGATTTTGATTTGGCAAATGTAAATCTCAATCCTCTTGATATTGATAGTGATGGAGTTGTAGAGTTTTTGCATATGCCACATTTGAGGAATTATAAATATTCTCGTATAGAGTCGTTTTGATGCAGTTGATATATGGATAAATGTAGGTGGATATGAGTTTATGCCAAGGCATATAATAGACAGGACTCCTGCTTATCCTGGTTTTACTGATAGAGTGAGATTTGCTGATGTGGATGGGACAGGAACTCCTGATTTGTTATGGGGTGATGCTGGTCGGTATAGATATATTGATTTTACAGGAGGGATTAGACCGAGGTTGTTAAGGGTGGTGGATAATGGACTTGGAAAAATCACGACGATTGATTATGAGCCATCGACAAGGGATTATGTTCGATATATGGAAAATGGAAAGACACCTCTTTACAGGAAATTATACCTTTATAAAAGGCAATTCATCGGTCGAATCATCGAATGGAAAAATACGGGGAAAACTTTGAAGTAGCATCGCATCATTTATACATTTAATTGAAAGAAAAGTAAAAACTATTTACTATTAAAATTTTGTAGGTTAAATTATTAGGTAATCGGTTAAAGATGGGAAAAGTATTTTCTGCTTTTGGAGTGGCTGGTGGGCTTTTCGTTGGAGCATGCAATACATGCTCAAATGGGCACTCATTCACAAATCAACCTCAAATAATACAGCACCAAAAACCTGATACACTCGAAGATATCATAAAGCCACAGGAAGATTTTTCCTCAACACCAAAAGCCAAAGATGACTGGAACGGTCTAAGAATTAGAATGACTGAAGGACAGGTAAGAACTACTCTAAAAAATCTTGGTTTTAAAGTAGTACCAGGACGAAACAGGCAAATCCTCAAATATGATGAGATAAGGAGTTTAATTCATATCTGGAATATTAAAGACCCTGTTCCTTTACTTGTTTTCATGGAAACAGAAAGAGAAAAAAAAGTTCTCCCAAATGTATGGGGAGTAGAACTTGCTTTTTTCCGTGGACGACTCGTGCAATTCTCACCGCAGTATTTTACTGGACCGGTTGAACTGGTTGACCCCGATGATGAATATGTAACAGCAAAGGATATGCACGAAAAAATGCTCGAATCTTTTGGCACTCCAAATATTTTCGACGAAGAACTCGATGTTGTTTACCCGCACGGAAGAGGAAAAAGAAAGGAAAAAACATGCGTCTGGACAATTGGGGGAACTAACATCACCTTTAGAATCAGTAACGACAAAGGTATTACAAGATACTACATAGTTTTTAGCAATATTGAAGCAATTGAAGAAATTGAAAGCATCATCACAAAATCTCTGAAATCAAAAAACAAAAAAAGCGAACCCTCTGAAATTGTTTTGTGATTAAACTGAGCGATATCGTCTTATGATTTCCTGAACAATCGGGTGGCGAACCACATCTTTCTCGGTAAAATAACAAAACTTCACTCCCGGAATATCCCGCAACCTTTCCTCGGCATCCACCAGTCCGGATTTGAATTCTTTAGGTATATCTATTTGAGTTATGTCACCTGCGATTACTGCTTTTGAATCAAAACCAAGACGGGTAAGAAACATCTGCATCTGTGCTATTGTTGTGTTCTGGGCTTCATCAAGGATGATGAAGGAAGAATTTAAAGTTCTCCCTCTCATAAAAGCAAGAGGTGCAACTTCAATTATTCCCTTCTCAATAAAGGCTCTGCTTTTTTCCACCTCCATCATATCATTGAGAGCATCGTAAAGAGGTCGCAGGTAAGGATTTACCTTTTCCACCAGGTCACCTGGTAGAAAACCTAACTTCTCTCCAGCTTCCACTGCCGGTCTCGTTAGAATTATCCTCCTGAATCTCTTCTTTTGAATATAAGAGAGAGCCATAGCAACAGCAAGGTAAGTTTTTCCTGTTCCAGCTGGACCTATAGAAAATATTATTTCGTTTTGCCTTATTGCATCAATATACAACTTTTGAGCATGGCTTTTAGGTGCAACCACTCTACGACCGGGAGCATATAAAATCACATCACCATTAATTTCCTCGATTGGAACCGACGGCTCATCTATCATTGTTGTAACAAGTTTTATCAGGTTATTGGCTTCAATAGAAACACCCATCTTTGAAAGTGTTTCACACCTTCTTATTATTTTAATGGCTCCATTTACTCCATCCTCATTACCCTTGACAAAAATTCTATTACCACGAATACCGATACAAACATCCATTGCTTGTTCAATTACTGAGAGATGGTCACGATGCACACCAAAAAAACCGACAAGGAATGCAGGGTCATCTATTTCAATTTCAAGAGTTTTGCTCAAAGTTTTACCAAAGTCCCGCTCTCGAACTCGATTGTGCCCCGTCATCTGGTATCTCCAATGATTTGCAAAATTACCTTACGATTGCGGGGTCTATTATCAAAATCAAGAAGAACTATCTGCTGCCATGTTCCAAGAAGGAGTTTTCCATTTTTTACAGGTACACTGCACGATGGACCAACAAGGGCACTTCTTACATGCGCATAACCATTACCATCCCCCCACGCCGAATCATGATAGTATTTTTCCCCTCTCGGGACAATTCTTTCAAGCGCCAGAACGAGGTCTTTTAAAACCCCTCTTTCGTATTCAATTGTCGTTACTGCAGCAGTAGAACCAGGCACAAAAACCGTTACAATTCCGTTTGCTATTTCTGATTTCGAAACAGCATCCTGCACATCTTCCGTTAAATCAATGACATCCGTTTCGGATGTTCCATTTTTGGTTAATTCAAATGTTCTTACCATGTTCAAACCATTCAAGAATTAATTTGTTTATTTCTTTAATTTCTTCTCCTTTTGAAAGCAAATGATTACCATTATCTATTATAATCAATTTTTTTGGACATTCCATAGCATCCAAAATTTCCATAGAAGACTTTACCGGCACAACTTCATCTCTTGAGCCATGAATCAATAAAGTTGGACATTTAATTTTCTTTGCCTCTGATAAAACATTGTACATGGAAAAATCTTCTACAAATTGCCATCCTATTTTCTTCCCATCCACTTCCAGAAATCCCGTATTTTTCCATCTACTCACCTTATCTTTTGAAAATTGCTCCAATAAAATCTCTGCTCCAGAAGGAGTTGCTATTAATATAAGAAATTCAGATTCCTTTACAATACCACCCGAAGTAGCAAGAAGAGCCACCACTGCTCCAAGGCTCGACCCGATAAGAGCAACTCTCTTTAACCCTTTCGTCTTTACAAATTGAACTACCGCTTCGAGGTCCTGCAATCTTCTGCTTATAGAAACTTCCTCTATTTTTCCACCTGATTCCCCACAACCGGAAAAATCAAAACGAATAGAAGGTATCCCTGCCTCTTCGAGAGCATTTGATATTGCAATCTGTTTTACCCCATCTTTAGAGGAAAACATGCCATGACAGAGTATGACTACAAATTCATTTACAATGCAAGAATTCGGAATATGAAAAATTGCTGCAAGTTTTTCTCCCCTTAAATTAGTCAAAAATATTCTCTCAAACATAAAGCAAACCTTTGCATGTTTTTTATTATTTTGCTATTGATTTTTAATAGAAAATTAGCAAAATTTAAACCTAAATAAAATAAAATTTTTCTTGAAAAATATTTAAAAACTGACTAATAAAAAAATATTAAAGGAGTCCATGAAATGGTAAAAAAAACTATCAGAGTAGTGGCAGCTGTTGCTGAAAGAAATGGCAAATATCTGATAACGCAGCGCCGTAAAACCGCAGTATTACCAAACCTATGGGAATTTCCAGGAGGAAGAGTCGAAGAGGGCGAGGATGATATTACTGCTCTTAAAAGAGAAATAAAAGAAAGGCTTGATGTGGAAGTCTCCGTAGGACCATTAATTTCCTATGTAAAACACCCCTATGAAAATTACACTGTTGAACTGTTCCTTTACGAATGCAAAATCATAGATGATAATATAAAGTGCAAAGCGGTTCAGGATTTCAGATGGGTACCTGCAAGCGATTTTGATAAATATGAGTTCACCCCTGCCGACGAAACCAGTATGTCCCAACTATTATCAGAGTAAAGAATTATTAACATTTATGAACAAAATTTTGCCTGCCCCCGAGGGTAGTATCAAAATTTTAGTGTCTTTTATGAATCAAATATTAAAATGAATTCCTGCTTGCGCAGCTTGGTCGAAATGACCGCGGAATTAAATATACGGGGTTTAAGTTTCGAGTGTTTCCTTCTTGGATTTAGATGAGAATATGGATTTAAGGGATTTCTTTTTTTCTTTCTCTTCTTTCTCCTCTTTTTCTTCTCTTTTGGTTGCCGGAAGAAGTTCTATTAAGCACAGAGGAGCATTATCCCCTTTACGATTTCCTATCCTGAAAATTCTTGTGTAACCTCCTTTGCGTTCCATATACCTTGGTGCAATTTCGTCAATGAGTTTTCCTGCAAGATTAACGCTTAATCCTTCATTATCGTACGCTTCCATCGGAAGATATTTTTTGATTTCACGATAAACCATAAGTCTTTGAATCTTCCGCTTCTTTGTCATTTTACCCTTTCCCGAATCCACACCCTTTGCTCTGGTTACAAGTTTTTCCGCTACCCGGCGTAGTTCTTTCGCTTTAGCAACAGTAGTAATCAGTTTTTCGTGAATAATAAGATTAGCAACGAGATTTCTCAGCATTGCTAATCTATGGCTTGTATTCCTTCCGAATTTTCTTCCATCAACTCTATGTCGCATTGTTATCCACCCTTCTTTGCTTTCCAGTTTTCAAGCATTTTAGGCCACTTATCCAGCCTCATTCCGAGGCTCAATCCCATTTTCGCCAGCATATCCTTTATTTCTCTCAAACTCTTGCGACCAAAATTCTTCATTTTTAGCATTGATTGTTCATCTCTCTGAACAAGTTCTCCAATATATCTAATGCCTTCCATACGGAGACAATTCTGGGCTCTAACACTCAAATCATATTCTTCTTTTATTTCATCTATGGTTTTGAAAAGTGCTTCGCTTATAAATTCTTCTTCCTTAACTTCTACCTTTTCTTCTACTTCCTCTTCTTCCTTGAAATTAATGAAAATTGACATCTGGTCTTTCAAAATTTTTGCAGCGTAAGCGAGGCAATCTGCAGGTCTTACTGACCCATTCGTCCATACTTCGAGTGTGAGTCTATCATAATCTGTTATCTGCCCCACCCTTGCATTTGAAACTACATAATTTACCTTCACAACCGGTGAATAAAGCGAATCTATCCCGATATACCCTGCTGGTAGTTGCTCCACAATTCTATTACTTTCCGCTGGCAGGTAACCTTTACCCACTGTTATAACCGCTTCCATTTTAAGTTTTCCATTTTCTGATACAGTTGCTATGTGATGTTCCGGATTTAAAATCGTCACACCAGGAGTGTTCTCAAAATCACCCGCCTTTACTTCCTTTGGACCATCAACTTCCAGTCGGATAAAATGCGGTTTTGCTTCGAAAACTTCTACCACTACTTCCTTCAGATTAAGAACTATATCAGTAACATCTTCAACTACATCCGGCACTGAAGAAAATTCATGACTAACCCCTTCGATTTTAACTGCTGATATAGCCGCTCCATAAATTGAAGAAAGAAGAATTCGGCGAAGACTGTTTCCAATCGTTATTCCAAATCCTCTTTCCAATGGCTCACAAATAAATTTCGCATATTTTTCAGTAGCAGTAGCGGTATCCATTTGAAGAGCCTTGGGTTTAATTAACTCTTTCCAGTTTAATGCACTGAAAGAAGAAGGATATTCCATCGCTACCTCCTAACGAGAATAAAATTCTACAATTAGTTGTTCCATTATAGGATAATTGATAGATGAACGGTCAGGCAATGTTTTTATAGTTGCCTCTTTCTTTTCTCTATTCACATCCAGCCATGTCAATGGCTCTGTATTTTTTGAAAATTCAAGTGCTTCAAGAATCCTCTTATCTTCCAGACTTTTCTGGCGAACTGCAATTTTATCACCTGCTTTTACCTGATATGATGGCACATTCACACATTTTCCATTAACCTGAATATGCTTATGGAGAACAAGCTGTCTTGCTTCCATCCTGCTTCGTGCTATACCCATTCTAAAAACAACATTATCCAGCCTTCTTTCAAGTTGTTGTAATAGTATTTCACCTGTTTTACCAGTTTTCTTTGACGCTATTTTTATATACTTTCTGAATTGTTTTTCACCTATACCATAAATGCGCTTAACCTTCTGCTTCTCCCTTAATCGAATGCTATAATCTGACATCTTCACTCTGCTCTGCCCATGCTGTCCTGGTGGATATGGACGCCTATCGAACGAACACTTATCCGTATAGCAACGAATTCCCTTTAAATACAACTTCATATTTTCCCTTCTACAATACCTGCATTTTGGACCAGTATCTTTTGCCAATTTAATCCTCCTTCTTTATACTCTTCTACGCTTTGGTGGTTGACACCCATTATGAGGCATTGGAGTAACATCCCTAATTTGAGTTATTTTTAATCCACTGCCCTGTAACGCTCTTATTGCAGTTTCTCTTCCTGCACCAGGTCCTGCAACTCTCACAGAAACAGTGGTCACTCCATGCTCCTGTGCTTTTCGACCCGCATCTTCCGCCGCCACCTGGGCTGCAAAAGGTGTGGATTTCTTTGAACCTTTAAATCCCTTTAGCCCCGCTGACGACCATGCAAGGGTATTCCCCGCTGGGTCAGTTATCGTTATTATAGTGTTGTTAAAACCACAGTTAATATAAGCGATTCCAACCGGAACATTTTTTTTAACCTTTTTACCTTTCGTTCCTTTTTTCTTAACCATTGACTACTCCTCAATGTATCATTCACTCTCTGTCTTTTTCTTCCTTGTCATAATTCCTTTTCTTGGACCCTTGCGGGTTCTTGCATTTGTATGTGTTCTTTGACCTCTGACAGGTAGACCTCTTCTGTGCCTCAAACCCCTGTAACAACCAAGGTCCATCAACCTTTTTATATTCATTGAAACCTCTCGCCTTAGTTCACCTTCAACCTTATAATCAGATTCTATGATTTCCCTTATCTTCTTCACCTCTAAATCTGTTAGTTCCTCCACTTTCTTATTTTCTGGAATTTCAGCCTTCCTGCAAATTTCCTTTGCACAGGTTTTTCCTATACCATAAATATATGTTAAAGAAATCCATAATTGCTTCCTTCTCGGAATATCTACTCCTGCTATTCTTGCCACTTCTCTTCTCCTTTCATTAAATTAACATCTCAACCCTGTACCTGCTTATGTCTTGGATTCGAGCAAATAACCCTCACCCTTCTTTTACGATACACAATTTTGCAATCTTTGCATATTTTTTTTATTGAACCCCTGACTTTCATTTTACTCTCCTGATAATGCTTTTAATATAATTCTACTATTTTCTTCAATCGTTTTTCCTCCCCCATGAATCTCAAAAAGCTTATTTTTCCCTCTATAATAATCGAGAAGTGGAAGAGTTAATTTTCTATATACCTCAAGTCTTTGAGATATTACTTCTGGATTATCATCAGGTCTTTGAAGTAAATATCCACCGCACTCACATTTATCTTCGGAAGGAGGAGGATTAAACTTTTTATGATATATTTTCCCACATACAACACAGGATATTCTACCCCCGAGCCGTTCAATTAACTCGCTATCTGGAACATCAAAATAAAAAACCTGTCGAATAGACCTACCCATTTTTTTAAGTATATCATCAAGAGCTTTTGCTTGCTCCAGAGTTCTTGGAAAACCATCAAGTATAAACCCTTTATTGCAATCTTCCTTTTCGATTCTTCGATTTATCATCTCTAAAATCAATTCATCTGGAACTAACTCCCCCCTATCCATAAAAACAGATGACCTCCTCCCGACATCAGTTCCCTTTTCCCTCTCCTCTCTGAGCATATCCCCTGTCGAAATCTGAGGAATACCAAATTTTGATGAAATTAACTTAGACTGAGTTCCTTTACCACAACCCGGTGGTCCCAGCATTATAATGACCATGTCTCCAGAATCAGCCATTTTAATTCTTCATCTTTACACACAAAATATTTTTCACTTTCATCTTTATCTCCCCATCCTCCTTCCCCTTATTCTTGGACCCTTAGGACCTGTGAAACCTTCATAATGCCTTGCTATTAAATGCGCTTCTATTTGCTGAACAGTGTCAAGAGTGACACCAACAACAATCATGATACTCGTTCCACCAAAATAAAAGGGAACTGCAAACTTGCGTTGAAGGAAAGTGGGTAAAACACAAACTGCACTTACATACAAAGCACCTCCAAAAGTTATCCTGCTCATTACATAATTTATGTACTCTGCAGTTTTTTTACCGGGTCTAATTCCTGGAATAAATGCACCCTGTTTCTTTAAGTTGTCAGCAACATCATCAGGTTGAAAAGTAATTGCGGTATAGAGATAACAAAAGAAAATTATCGCTATTACATACAACACATTATAACGCCAATCACCAGGAATCATTACATTCTGCAAATTTTTCATGCCAGGAATACCAAAACTTGCAAGTGTGTTTGGAAAAAGAAGAATCGAAGAAGCAAAAATCGGAGGAATGACTCCAGACTGATTAACTCGAAGAGGAAGATGGGTACTTGCCCCACCAAAAACTTTCCTCCCCACCATACGCCGAGGGTATTGAATTTGAATTCTGCGCTGACCTCTCTCAAAAAATACTATTACACCGATAACGAAAATTACTATCAGTGCTACAAAAAGCAAAGTTAAAGGTTGTATTTGTCCCATCTTTGCCTGATTAACCGTCTGAAACAGAGCAGATGGCAGCCTTGCAACTATTCCTGCAAATATTATGAGTGAAATACCATTTCCAATACCTTTTTCAGTTATCTGTTCACCAAGCCACATCAAAAATGCGGTTCCAGCGGTAAGCGTTATCATTGTCATCAATTTAAAACCCAATGTTGGGTGAAGAACAAGTGCACCGAATGTACTTGCACGATTTAGTCCCTCTACATAAAGTGCAATTCCTATTGACTGCACAAAACTTATAAGAATTGTTCCATATCTCGTATATTGATTTATTTTTCTATAACCAACTTCACCTTCTTTTCTTAATTCAGCAAGGGTGGGACTTACAACGGTTAGTAGTTGTAATATAATAGAGGAACTTACATAGGGCATTATTCCAAGAGCAAATATACTCAGATTTTCTAACGCCCCACCAGAAAAAAAGTTAAAAAGACCCAGGAATCCACCCCGCCCCTGCGCCATGAGTTTTTGCATTACTTCCCTGTTGACGCCGGGTATTGATATGAAAATTCCTATCCTGTAAATTGCAAGCATGGCAAGGGTAACCAGTAGACGCCTTCTTAGTTCTGGAACCTTACCTATATTTACAATTCCTGAAGCCATTTCAATTCCTGCAAAATTAAAACTTTAGTTTTGCTCCTCTCTCCCAATCAATTTAACCTTACCCCCTGCCTTTTCTATCTTAGAAATGGCATTTTTGCTTGCCCTGTGAACTTTTATATCGTAGGCTTTAGATGGGTTTCCATCAGCAAGCAATTTAATCCCCCCCTCGGGTATCTTTTTAATGAATTTTTTTTCTAACAATATATCAGGGTCTATGGAATCCAACCCCCACCTTTCAAGGTCTTCAATATTAAATGCAATACATTCTTTGCGAAAAATATTTTTAAACCCTCTTTTGGGGAGCCTCCTGTGAAGAGGCATCTGCCCTCCTTCAAAACCTATCAGACTTTTCGAACCAGACCTCTTCCCATACCCTTTTTCACCTCTGCACGAATTTTTCCCATGCCCGCTTCCAGGTCCTCTACCAACCCTTTTCCTTTTTTTCCTCGAACCTCGAGGAGGTGCAAGAATGCTTAATTCATTAGCCATTAAATCTCCTCAACTTTTAAAAGATGAATTACCTTTTTAATCATACCCCTTATAGAAGGGGTGTTATCCCTTATAACTGTCTTATGCAACTTTCCCAGACCCAATCCCCGAATTATATCCCTTTGACGCCTATCCCTCCCTATGCAACTTCTAATTTGTGTTATTTTTAATTTACCTTCCTTCATGGTTATTTTACTTTAAGTGATTTAAGTGCTTTCACTGTGGCATACGCCAGATTATGAGGATTACTACTTCTTAAACTTTTTGATAAAATATCTTTTATACCCGCCGCCTCACAAATAGCTCTCACGACGCCGCCTGCAATAACTCCAGTCCCGGCCGAAGCAGGTTTAAGAATAACCACACCGGAACCGGACTTTGCTTGAATTTCATGAGGAATTGTAGTTCCTTTCATTGGCACATCAAACATATTTTTCTTTGCTCTTTCTCTTCCCTTTCTTATCGCCTCAGGGACTTCATTTGCTTTCCCCATTGCTACCCCTACTTTTCCTTTTCCATCACCTACAACAACCAGTGCACTGAAACTAAACCTTCTACCCCCCTTTACCACTTTAGCAACTCTGTTTAGAGAAACGAGTTTTTCTATATATTTTAATTCTTCCTCTTCTCCAAGGTCATAATCTACAAATTTATCTTCAGCCATCTAACTCTCCAATCCCGTTACTACGGTTTTCTAATAACACTATTCAAAAAGGCGGATTTGACTTTCCTTACCAAACACTGGAGTTCAACTCCGCCTCGGTCATTTCTTCTCCGTCCAATAAACGCAAATCATCCGAGCAATCTAATTATTAAAATTCCAAACCCTCCTCCCTGGCACCGTCAGCTACCGCTGCCACCCTTCCATGATATTTATAACCCCCCCTATCAAAAACAACTTTTGTTATGCCAGCCTGTTTACATCTTCGACCTATAAGTTTGCCAACCTCTTTTGCAACTGCTTTTTTTTCGAGTTCTGAAGTCTTATCCTTCAATTCCCTGTCAAGAGAAGAAGCTGAAACAAGCGTTACACCTCTATCATCATCTATTACTTGAACATAAATATTTTTCAGGCTCCTTCGAACACTCATTCTCGGTCTCGATGCAGTCCCCCTGATTTTTTTTCTTATTCTCATCTTCCTTCTAAGTCTCCCAACGATCTTCTTCAACATCAAAACACCTCATAAACTAAAGATGCTTCCACCTCTATATATTATCCTCCCGATGTAGCAGCCTTTCCTGCCTTTCCTGCCTTCAACTTAATCTTTTCTCCCTCGTACCTGATCCCCTTCCCTTTGTATGAATCAGGAGGGCGAATCTTCCTTATATTTGCTGCAACCTGTCCCACAAGTTCTTTGTCTATTCCCTCTATCGTAACTTTTAAATTCTTTTCACCTATGCTTGCAGAAATTCCTTTCGGGAGTGGAAAATGCACTTTATGACTATATCCCACATCAAATTCCAGTGCATCCTTTCCTTTTGCTTCAACCTTATAGCCTGTTCCAACTAATTCAAGAGTTTTTCGAAAACCAGAAGAAACTCCCAAAACCATGTTGGAAATAATTGTTCTTGTTAAGCCATACAACCCTTTTACCTTTTTATCATCTGTATAATCCTGATTTACTCCAACAACAAGTTTGCCATCTGATTTAGATATAGTAAAATAGGGAAGAATCCTTTTTGCAATTGTACCTTTTGGACCTGTTACCTTAATCTCATTATTCTCCAATTCCACTTTTACTCCCTGCGGAATTGGAATCGGTTTTTTCCCTATTCTTGACATTTCCTTCTCCTAAAAACGATATTCCAAAAAAATAATGCTTCATTACCCTTCATCCATCACCACTCGTACGACCTCAACAGCTACCACCTTCTTATGTTCCGACTCCGCTCAACAACCTCCATCTTCTTTTAGTTTGGCTGTATGAATCCAGCCCATACAAAAAACTATGCCAAAATTACCATATTTCACAAACCAATTCTCCCCCAATGCGATTTGCTCTTGCCTGCTTATCAGACATAATTCCTTTACTCGTCGTTAAAACCGTTATTCCATACCCATTTCTAACATATGGTATTTCTTTATAACTCCTGTAGATTCTTCTGCCTGGTTTACTAACCCTCTTTAATCCTTCAATAGCAGGCTTTTTATTTTGATTGTATTTCAAAGTTACCATAAATAACGACCGATTTCCTCTAATCACTTCTTCAAAATCCTGAATGTAACCTTCATCTTTCATTATTTTCAAAACACTTCCAATCATATTAGTTTTAGCAACAAGAACCGACTTTCTTCCGGCCATGCAGCCGTTTCTTATAATTGTTAACATGTCAGCAATTGGATCGGTTCGCATAATTTTTCTCCTCCCGAATTTCTGCTACTTTAATTTACCAGCTTGCCTTTATAACTCCTGGTAACTCTCCCATACCAGCAAGCTGTCTTACACAAATTCTACATAAATCAAATTTTCTGTAATAGCCCCTTGCCCTTCCACATCTCGGGCATCTACTATGTTTCCTGACCTTAAATTTAGGCTCTTTTTTCGCTTTTATTTTAAGACAGAGTCTTGCCATCAATTCCTCCTGAAAGGCATCCCTATAAACTGGAGCAGTGCCTTTGCTTCTTCATCTGTTTTTGCTGTTGTGACTATTGTAACATTTAGTCCTCTTATTTTATCAATCTTATCGTAATTTATTTCAGGGAATATAATTTGTTCTCGAATCCCCATTGTAAAATTCCCTCGACCGTCAAAAGATCTTGGTGATATTCCCCTGAAGTCCCTGATTCTTGGAATTGCCAGAGTTATCAACCTGTCAATAAATTCCCACATTATTGGACCTCTAAGGGTCACCTTGGCTCCTATTTTTGTTTTTGCTCGTAGTTTGAATGCTGATATACTTTTCTTCGCTTTTGTAACTATTGGCTTCTGTCCACTAATCTGCATCAACTGAGTAGTAGCCTCATCTATTACCTTTGGATTGGCTATTGCCTCTCCTAATCCCATATTCAAGACAACCTTTTCGACTGCAGGAACTTCCATAATATTACGATAACCAAACTCCTTCATCATTGCAGGTACAACTTCCTGCTTATATTTTTTCCTAAGTCTGGGTTCGTACTTTTCTGTCATATAATACCTCTTTGCCTTAATCGAAAACCGTTTGCGTCTTCACCCCTACCCTTACTTTACGACCATCTTTCGAAACACCCATTCTTATTCTTGTTGGCTTTCCACTCTTTCCATCGTATAATGCCACTTTTGAAACATGTATCGGATTTTCTTTCTCAACAAGTCCACTTTGTCCACCCACTTTAGATGGCCTCATTGCTTTCTTTACAATATTCACTCCCTCTACAATAACCTTCCCCTTTGCACGCAAAACTTCTTTTACTTTTCCAACCTTCCCTTTATCATCACCACTAAGCACTATTACTGTATCACCTTTTTTTATTCTTATTTTCATCAGACAACCTCCGGTGCAAGTGAAAGAATCTTCATATATTTTTTCAATCTGAGCTCCCTTGCTACCGGTCCGAAGATCCTCGTCCCTACAGGTTCATTTTGCTCATTCACTATTACCGCAGAATTTCCATCAAACCTCAATGAAGATCCATCACTCCTGCGAATTTCACGCTTGGTTCTCACTACAACTGCTTTAACAACAGTGCCTTTCTTTATTTTCGAATTTGGCACTGCTTCCTTCACAGATGCAACTACCAGATCGCCGACATAACCATATTTCCTTTTCGAACCACCAAGAACCCTGATGACCATAATTTTTTTCCCACCAGAATTATCTGCCACTTCAAGAATGCTTTGAGCCTGAATCATGACAAAACCTTCTATTTAAAATTTCTCTATTCCTGTTTATTGTACGATTTAAACCTTCAAACCGTCCGAGGTTTCAAAAACCTTTTCAACAACCCATCTTTTCTCTCGAGAAATGGGTCTACTCTCCCTGATTATTACCTTATCCCCCACTTTGCACTTAGATTCAGGGTCATGAGCCTTATATCTCTTCGCTATTCTGTAGTATTTCCGATACAGTGGATGTAAAAAAACTTTTTTTACCCTTACAACCACAGTTTTCGGAGTCGGAGCTTTTATTACTTCACCTTCCATAACTCTCTTTTGCTTTTTTTCCACTTTCATATTTTTCTTTTCCAAATCAATATTTAAAATTTTGCATAATAGTTCTTTATGACACCCCCGCTACCACCACCTGCACGATCACGCCAACCTCCACCTCCTTTCGATTTGGGCTTGATAAATCAAGCCCCTACTGATAAATCAAGCCCCTACAAACAAAAACCAATAGAATTTTACCCCCTTTTTGCCCCTTTGGGGGATAATTAACTTCGTGCTTTTTAAACTTTGAACCATGCCTATTTTTTTAGTGCCCTTTCCTTTATTATTGTCTTTACCCTCGCAAGGTCCTTCCTTATTTTTCTAATCTTTCCCATATCAGGATGCCCTGTAAGATTCTTTATTCTCGCGTCAAAAAGTTCCATTGACAAACTCATTTCAAGTGCTCGAAGCTCTTCATCAGTTCTCTCTCTTATTTCCTTTGGTCTCATAGTCTATCTTCCCTGCTTATGAATTTTGTTAATACCGGTAATTTTCTTGATGCTCTTCTGAGCGCTTCCTTCGCCACATCCACTGGAACACCGTAAACTTCGTACAACACCCTCCCGGGTTTCACAACACATACCCAATCTTCAACATTACCTTTTCCTTTTCCCATTCTCGTTTCAATGGGCTTTTTTGTTAAAGGCTTATCCGGGAAAATCCTTATCCACATCTTTCCCGCTTTTTTTAAATACCTTGAAATGGCAATCCTTGCTGCCTCTATTTGCCTTGCAGTAATCCAGCCGCACTCAGTTGCTACAATTCCATAATCGCCAAAGGCAACTTCATTTCCTCTCGTTGCAATTCCCTTCATCCTCCCCTTCTGTTGCTTCCTAAATTTTGTTTTAGTAGGACTGAGCATATATATAATCCTTTTTAATAGTATTAAACTATAAGTTCGGCACCCTTGCGAGGGAAAACCTCTCCATGGAATATCCAGACTCTAACACCAATTATGCCGTATGTAGTTTTTGCAACTGTATATCCATAGTCTATGTTAGCCCGAAGAGTATGTAGAGGTATCCTTCCCTCTTTGTATTTTTCCTGCCTCGCCATCTCTGCACCACCAAGTCTGCCTGAACAAACTATCTTACAACCAAGCGCCCCAAGTTTAATTGCTGTCGTAAGGGCTTTTTTCATAGCTTTTTTATAAGAAACCCTTCTTTCAATCTGAGTAGCAATATTCTCAGCCACAAGTTGCGCATTGGTTTCCGCTTTACGCACTTCTACTATGTCAATGTTAACCGGTATATTAACATTTTTGTCAGAATCTCTCCTGGATGGAACATTTACAATTTTCTCTATATCTTTTTTTATCAGTTCTATTCCTTTTCCTTTCTTCCCTATAACAAGACCTGGCTTTGAAGTATGAATAAAAATATCCACTCGATTCTGGGTCCTTTTTATTTCAACTTTTGCAATACCGGCATGGTAAAGTTTATTCTTAACAATTTTGCGAATTTCAAGATCCTCATGTAACCATTTTGAATAATCCTCATCCTGATACCACAGAGAGGACCATGTCCTAATAATACCCAATCTCAGGGAAGTTGGATGAACTTTTTGTCCCACCTGTTTACTCCTTTACTGGTTATTAATATCTACATTATTAAAATAAAAACCCCCGAATTTTTGCCTTTTATTTTTCATCAGTTAACACCATACCCAGGTGACTGTAATATTTCTTAATCAAAGTAGCATATCCCCTCGCCCTGGGGCGCCTTCTCTTGAGTGCCGGACCCTGATCCACCCATACACTTTTTATTTTTATGTCATCAATATTTATTGATGGATCTTTTCTCTGTATATCCTTGACAGCAGATTCAATAATTTTCGTAATCGGTTGCGCCGCACTTTTACGCGTAAACCTCAAAATTTCAATTGCCTCACCGGCAGTTTTCCCCTTTATCAAATTAGCAACAACCCTCACTTTACGAGGAGCGATTCTGATAAATCTTGCCCGAACCTTATTTTCCATGACCATTCTATCCCTTCTTTCCTGGTTTTACTTTCGCTTTCCTGTCACCCGAATGAGCATAGAAGGTTCTTGTCGGTGCAAATTCCCCTAATTTATGCCCCACCATATTTTCCGTTACAAAAACAGGAATAAACTTTTTCCCGTTGTGAACCGCAAAGGTCAGTCCTACACATTCAGGAATTATAGTTGACCTTCGCGACCATGTCTTTATCGGTTTTTTCGAACCTTCCTTTTGAGCCTGCTCTATTTTTTTAAACAAATGTTCGTCTATAAACGGACCTTTTTTAATAGATCTTCCCATCTTACCTCTATCCTCTCGGTTTTACTATGTATTTCAATGATGGTTTATTTCTTCTTGTCTTATATCCCTTTGCCGGAACTCCCTTTCGGTTACACGGATGCCTGCCCCCTTTTGACCTTCCCTCACCACCACCCATTGGATGGTCAATGGGATTCATCGCAACCGGTCTTGTGCGGGGACGCTTGCCCTTCCATCTCATTCTTCCTGCCTTACCCCAGGAAATATTTTGATGGTCGGGATTCGAAACCTGCCCTATAACCGCCCTGCATTCGAGCCTTATTTTCCTTATTTCTCCTGATGGCATCTTCACATGTGCGTAGTCACCTTCTTTTGCAAGAATCTGAGCGGATGATCCAGCACTCCTTACTAATTTTGCTCCTCCACCCGGTTGAAGTTCAATTGCATGAATCATAGTACCAGTAGGAATGGAACTTAAAGGCATACAATTTCCGACTTTTATATCAGCATATTTACTTGACAGAACCCTGTCTCCAACTTTTAAGCCATCAGGTGCCAGTATATAACTCTTATCACCATCCACATAGCTCAAAAGAGCAATTCTTGCTGACCTGTTGGGGTCGTACTCTATTGTTTTAACTGTCGCAGGAACCCCAATCTTATCCCTTCTGAAATCTATAATCCTGTAAATTTTTCTAAAGCCACCTCCCCTTCGAGGAGCTGTAATCCTGCCCATATTATTCCTTCCCCCTTTTTTCTTTAACCCAATGGCAAATTTCTTATAAGGCTTTGATTCAGTTATATCCGAAAAATCATCCTGAATCAGAAATCTTCTACCACTTGTTGTCGGTTTTGAATTTACTAATCCCATGGCATCAACCAAAAATTTCTATTTTTTGACCTTCCGCAATAGTAACTATTGCTTTCTTTTTGTTGGGTCTTTTCCCATACTTAAAACCCATTCTTCCCATTCTCCCCCTTGTAATCATTGTTTGTACTTTTTCTACCTTCACATTAAAAAGTTTTTCAACCGCCTTCTTAATTTCAATTTTATTGGCATGAAGGTGAACTACAAAAACATACTTATTTAAATCAGATTTCAGCGTATTGGCTTTTTCACTAAAAATCATGGGTTTAATAATTATTTCCTGCGGTTTAAGCATTTTTTAGTCTCTTTCTCATTATGCAAAACGGCTGTTTATACCATTTAATCCTTTTAATGTCAATACTAAATGCGAATGTTTTAAAATATCATAAACATTTAGACCTTGAGGCGGTAGATACTTAAATCCCTTCAGGTTCCTCACCCCTCTTTCAAGTTTATCATTCCCTTTTTCGTCTATAATCAAAGCGGAATCAAGTTCAAACCGATTCATTACTGAAGAAACTTCTTTCGTCTTGCCTGATTCAATTTCAAAATCGTTCAAAACTATTATTCGATTTTCCTTGAACTTCAAAGACAAAGCTGAAGCAAGAGCTTTACGCCTTACTTTTGCAGGGGGTTTGAAATCGTAATCTCGGGGTCGTGGTCCAAAGACAGTTCCCCCGCCTACCCAGAGAGGTGACCTCCTGGTTCCATGCCTTGCTCTTCCTGTTCCCTTTTGCCTGTAAGGTTTCTTTCCCCCACCCATTACCTCTCCTCTTTCCTTTGTTTTTGCTGTTCCCTGCCTCCGACGAGCAAGTTGCATTCTGACAACTTCGTGCATAACATATTCATTGATTTCGGTCTCAAAAATTTCTGCAGGAAGATTCACCTTGCCAATCTTGTTTTTATTAAGGTCTAAGTATTCAACTTCTGGCATATTACATCTCCCTTTTAACTCTTTATTTCTACATCTACCCCAGCAGACAAATCGAGTTTCATTAAAGCATCAAGTGTCTGTTGCGTAGGCTCTTTAATATCAAGGAGCCTTATATGAGTTCTTATTTCAAATTGTTCTCTCGATTTTTTGTCCACATGAGGACTTCGAAGAACCGTATACCTGCTAATTTTTGTGGGGAGTGGTATTGGTCCAGCAACTCTTGCCCCAGTTTTTTCTGCAGCTTCTGCAATCTCTCTTGCAGAAGCATCAAGCAATCTATAATCGTAAGACTTTAATCTAATTCTTATTCTCGTCCCGGCCATAACTTTTTTCCTCTAACTTAATTATTTCTTCTTATTAAAGGGGATATTTTTCTATAATAAAAATTTTTAAAAATCAATATCAATTTTTATTTTTGTTTAAAAAAACATGCATAACTTCCCGAATTACCATTTTTCAAATACCTGCCCACCCACCTACCACCCCATCATTCACACCCCTTTAGTCTCAAACTTTTGCTTCAAGACACCACCATCCACCACAGACCGCAACACCACGCCCACCACCTCACCCTTTAGGTTTTGCTTCATGACGCCTCTATCCACCACAGACCGCAACACCACGTCCACCACCTCATCCTTTCGGTTTTGCTTCATGACGCCTCCATCCACCACAGACCGCAACACCACGTCCACCACCTCATCCTTTCGGTTCAAACCGGAGGAATTGCATTGTGTAAACACCCCTTCCTTGAGTCAGACTCCTCAGTTCATTTGCATAACCAAACGCCATTCTAAGTGGCACCGTACCTTGAATTATTTGAGTTCCTCCTTTTGTTTCCATATTTACTATTTTTCCGTTTCTCGCATTGAAATCTCCTATTACATCACCTACCGATTCCATTGGAACTATTATTTCCATCGACATAACCGGTTCCATCAGTATACATCCTGCATCATTTAAAGCCTTTCTCAATGCCCCGGTCCCTGCAACTTTCAATGCAACATCGGTTGTTCTGCTTTCATCAAATTCTCCATCAATAACTTTTATTTTAACATCGGTAACTGGATAACCTGCAAGAACCCCGCTACTAATAGATTCCAAAATACTTTCCTTAAGTGCTTCTCGCATCAAAGGGGTAAGTCGTGGTTCATTCCATAAATTTTCAAAAATAACACCTTCACCCCTCCCCGCAGGCGAAACCTCTACTTTTACTTTTGCATATTGCTGCTTACCCCCGAATAATCTATCAAACACATCTTCACTGATGGCGGTTTTAGTAACAGTTTCTCTATACGCCACCTGAGGCTTCCCCACATGAACCTCCACTTTATAGTCTTCCATTATCCTTGTTACCACCACTTCCAGATGCAGTTCCCCCATTCCGCATATTATTCTCTGCCCTGTTTCCTCATCTATTTTGAAAGTGAAACTCGGGTCCTCTCCTGCAATTCTATTTAAAACTTCATCAAGGCGACTTTCGTCTGCCTTGAACTTTGGTTCTATTGCTCTAAAAACTACTGGTTCCGGAAATCTTATCGGCTCAAAAACAACAGGATGTGCAGGATCACAAAGAGTATCTCCTGTTTTTGTCCACCTTAATCCCACAGTAGCCACAATATCACCTGAAACTGCACCACCAATTTCTTCTCTCCTGTTTGAATGCATCAGCAGGAGCTTCCCGACCTTCTCTTTTCTATTTCTCGTGGAATTTAAAACTGTAGAGCCTGTCTTAAGCGAGCCTGAATATATCCTCAGATAAGTTAATTGATTTGCAAAAGCATCATCCTGTATTTTGAAAGCGTATGCAGAAAATGGTGCTTTTATATCCGATTTGCGCTCCTCCACCTTTTCTCCATCTGGCGAATACCCAATCATCGCTGGAACTTCAGATGGGGATGGCAGATAATTAACTATCGCATCCAGAAGGGGTTGAATGCCCTTTTTCCTCAACGCAGAGCCTGCAAGGACAGGAACTATTTTGTTTTTAATTGTAAGGCTTCGTAAAACCTTTTTTATCCTTTCAACTGAAATGGTTTCTTCTTTCAAGTATTGCTCCATTGCCTCATCATCAGCATCAGCGATAAGTTCGAGAAGGCTTTTTCGCAGTGGAGTGCAATCCTTTTCCAGTGAAGGTTGAAGAATATTGCTAATCACTTTTGCTCCGGATGATTCCTCATCGAATAAAAGATGTTTCCATTCAATTAAATCTACAACACCACTAAAATTATGACCCGCTCCATCAGGACATGTAATCGGAACAGGAGTAACTGAAAATTTTTCTTTAATCTCCTTGCAAACATTAAAGAAATCGGCTCCAATTCTATCCATCTTATTTACAAATACAACTTTCGAAATCCCATACCTGTCTGCCTGTCTCCAGACTGTTTCCGATTGAGGTTCAACCCCGCCAACCGCACAAAAAACAACTACAGCCCCGTCAAGAACACGCAGACATCTCTCAACCTCAATTGTAAAATCCACATGACCGGGGGTATCTATTATATTTATTCGATGATCCAACCATCTGCATGTTACTGATGCAGATGTTATTGTGATGCCTCTTTCCCTCTCCTGTTTCATCCAATCCGTAACTGTCGTTCCATCATCCACCTCACCCATTCGATGAATTACACCGGTATAATAAAGAATTCTCTCGGTAGTCGTTGTCTTTCCAGCATCTATGTGTGCAACAATCCCGATATTTCTAACTTTTTCTATGTTTTTTTCAGACATTGCAATTAATTTTTGACTTGCTTGAAATTTTTGCGGAGATGAAAAGATGGAGATTAAAAAGGGGTTATCTATAATGAGCAAAAGCTTTGTTTGCTTCTGCCATTTTATGGGTATCTTCACACTTCTTTATAGAATTGCCCCGCTTTGCACTCGCATCTATCAACTCCGCAGCAAGCTTTTCTTTCATTGATTTTTCTCCCCTTTGTTTCGCATACATTTTTATCCATCTCATAGCAAGTGATATTCCTCTTTCAACCGGAACCTCTCTGGGTACCTGATATGTAGCACCGCCAATTCTTTTACTTCGAACTTCAAGTCTTGGTCTTACATTTTCAAGTGCTTTTTTCATGACATCCAGAGGATCAAGTTTATGCCTCTTTTTTATAATATCCATTGCTCCATAAACTATACCCTCTGCAACACTCTTCTTTCCTCTCTGCATTATGACATTTATGAACTTTGCTACCTGAATATCACCATATAACTGGTCAGGATTTATTTTCCTTCTTTCTACTATACCTCTTCTTGGCATTTATCCCACCTCACTTTGCCTTTTTAGGTTTTTTCGCTCCATATTTGCTTCTACCCTGCATACGCCCTTCCACACCGAGTGCATCCTGCGTGCCTCTAATGATGTGATATCTTATTCCTGGCAAATCTTTTACTCTGCCTCCTCTTATTAAAACAACAGAGTGTTCCTGCAGATTATGACCAATTCCAGGAATGTATGCTGTAACTTCCATTCCATTGGTGAGTCTTACCCTTGCAACTTTTCTAAGTGCTGAATTTGGTTTTTTTGGTGTTGTTGTATAAACCCTTACACAAACCCCTCTTTTCTGAGGGCACCCCCCCAGCGCAGGAGATTTAAGCCTGTAAATCTTTTCACCTCTACCCTTTTTCATTAATTGATTTATAGTTGGCATTCAAACCTCTCCAATAAAATTGCTTTACTTATACTTAAAAATTTTAATCTGTCAATCCTGACAAATAAAAATATTTAAATTTCCATGTTTAAATTCTACCTGTCACTAGAAATGAAAAATTTAATTTATGGATTCCCGCTTCCGCTGAAACAGGGGTTTTGCATTTAAATCTAAACAGGATTTTCTTTATCCCCGTCTGAAGGTGATATTAACCCATACTTGGAAAGTCTGTAACGAAGAGACCGCTCTGTAATGCCAAGCTTTTCCGCTACCTTTTTCCTATCCCATCCATACAAGTCAAGAAACTTTCGCAGGATTTTCTCTTCAGTAAACCCCAAAAAAGTATCAATCCCGACCTCTTCCACTCTGGAGAGATTTTCCTCCGATATTTTTTCTGCTCCTTCAAAAACCTTACCCATCGTAAAACTCTTTTCGACAGTTTCAGTGCTTATTTCCTCACCAACTTCAAGCGCAACCATCCTTTCTACGAGGTTCGAAAGTTCCCTTACATTACCCGGAAAAGGATAGGACTCGAGTCTTGAAATTGCACTTTCAGAAAAGCGAAGAATATTTTTCCCAAAAGCAGTATTGAACCTTTTTAAAAAATGTTCAAGTAATGGAGCAATGTCTTCTTTTCTTTCCCGAAGTGGAGGAATTATTATCCTTATAACATTGAGGCGATAATAGAGTTCTCTCCTGAAATTGTCTTTTTTCACCTCTTCCTCTATATCTCTACTTGTTGCAGCAATAACCCTCAAATCAACCGGATACTCCTGAGTCCCTCCTACCGGTTTTACAACTCTTTCCTGTAAAACTCTCAGAATTTTCACCTGAAGCCCCAATGGAAGTTCTCCAATTTCGTCAAAAAAAACTGTTCCACCATCAGATGCCCGTAAAATTCCCTCATGAGAAGAAATAGCACCAGTGAAAGAACCTCTTACATGACCAAAAAGTTCACTCTCCATTAAATTTTCCGGTATTGCTCCACAATCAACTACGCCAAATGGCATAGCAGAACGATGACTCGAATAATGAAGTGCTCTTGCAATAAGTTCTTTTCCTGTCCCACTTTCTCCAGTTATCAAAATGCTCGACGGCAAATCTTTTACTCGCCTGCAGGTATCAATAACTTCCATCATCTTCTGACTTTTCGCAACTATTGATTCAAACCCGTATTTTACTGTAAGTGTCTTACGAAAAGAGATGTTTTCCCTCAGAAGCAAACATTTTTCAATTGCATTCAGAGCAGTTTGTTCAAGTTCATCCATATTAAAGGGCTTTTGCAGATAATGGTAAGCACCAAGCTTCATCGCTCTTACGGCATCCTCGGTTCTTCCAAATGCTGTTATAACGATAACCTGAATTGTTTCATCAATTTTTTTTGCTTCTTTCAAAACTGTAATGCCGTCCATCTCTGGCATTACGAGGTCTGTGATAACAAGGTGCCATGAAGGTTTATCTGCAAGTATTTCAAATGTTTTATCCCCACCATCAGCTACCCGTACATCGTATCCCAATTTACTGAAAAATATTCGAAGGGTTTCCCTCATATTTTCATTATCTTCTACAATCAAAATCCTTCCTTTACTATTTATATCCATGATAAATCACTCTTATTTAGTAAGGTCTTCAAAAACATCAGTCTCCTTCTCTTTAATAATCTTCACTACTAAATTTTTCTCAATTCCAATCTTGCTATTTTTCAAACTTAGTTTATGAAAACCTGCTTTCATTTTTATTCTGCTAAGTGGCGTATATCCATAATTTCTTCCATCAATAATAACCTCAGCCCATGGTTTTACATTAACATTTAAAAATCCTGTTCCTCCATAACTTTCCAGTTTTTTTTCTTTTGCTTTCCCGCTGTCAGGTTCCAGTGATAATTTAAGGGAATCCGAAGCATTTTTTGAAAACTCCATTTTTTTTAATATTTTAACACCCTTAATATTATCATAAGCAACCCTGCATGCTGAACCTGACTGAATTACAGAACAAGCAAAAAGTTTTTTACTATAAAATGGGGATAATTTTACAATAGAGAAAATAATACCTGTAACTCCTGAAATTACCAGTAGCGTAAAAATCAAACTTAAATTTGAAAGGGGGAAAAATAAAAAATGCTTTTTTCCTTTGTCTTTTTTTTTCTCTTCTTTTCCTTTTTTCTCTTTTAAAAATACCGAATGTGTTGAAAGAGGCTTAAGTGTAGAACCACTACCAGGTGGGGAAAGAGATTCGGTTGCATCGGTAGTTGCCGTTTTTTCGACATGAGAAGAATCTGTGTGAGAGAGTAAATCAAGTTCAACCAGTAATTTCTGAATTTTTACAGGAGAAAAAGGCTCCGAACATGTATTTGCAAGAGTTTCAATAGCCTCAAGGGCACTTGAAGGGCGCTTTTGAGGGTCCATTTGAAGTAGAGACATAACAAATGAAGAAAAAGCCTCTGAAATATCGTTCCTTAATTGCGAAGGAGAAGAAATATTCATTCTCTCTGCTATAGTTATCACCCTCATTTCCTCAAATGCTTTTTCAAATAGACGCCTCCCACATAGCATTTCCCATAATATCACTCCAAGCGAATACAAATCTGAACGATTATCCGTTTTTCTTCCTGCTGCCTGTTCTGGAGACATATACATCATCTTTCCTTTTACGACCCCTGCTCTTGTACGAACAGCACTTGTAATTGCCTTTGCAATTCCAAAATCTGTGATCTTTATCTGACCATCTTTTGAAATCAAGATATTGTGCGGACTTAAATCACGATGGACAACTCTGAGCATTTTACCACTAACTTCTTTAGTCCATGCGTGGTGAAGTGCTTGAAGAACGGCAAAAGCAACTGCTGAAACCATACTTACCTCAAGTGGTACCCCTCTTTCTCTGGACCTTACCATAAGAGATTTTAAATTTACCCCATCGATATATTCCATCGCTATAAATAGCCTTCCATTCTCATCCCTGTCAAAATCAAAAACCTGCACAATGTTAGCATGATTGAGCATCGCAGCAATTTTCGCTTCATCGAGAAACATGGCTTCAAAACCCGGATTGTCACATAATTCCCCGAGAATCCTCTTAATACACACTTCTTTCTGGAATCCGTGTGGACCTCTCATAAAAGCCCTGAAAACCTCCGCCATCCCTCCTTTTCCAACCTTTTCGATAAGAAAATAACGACCTTTAATAACTTCATCAATCATGTTCGTAAAACTTTTTAATCACGAAGAAGAAAATTGCTTCATCTTCTTTATCGAAGACTTTAATCGCTCTATGACTTCCTTTGATTTTACCGATGTTTCCGAGACTGCCTTTTCAAGCAAAGATATTGCTTCTTCTACTCTTCCATGGTCGAAAAGATACTTACTATAAACCTCCATTGTCCTTAAATATTCATTTTCGTTTCCAATTCCCTTAAAAATATCGAGAGCCTCATGGAAATAGGATTCTGCTGCACCTGCAACGCCCCCTTCATCAAATATTGAAAAACCCTCCAGTTGCCCAAGAGCCCTGAGTGCTACTCCCATTTGTTCTTTACTTCCTGTCTCTTTCGCAATAGATATTGACCTGTTAAGAAATTCTCTCGCTGATTTCACATTACCGGATTTTGTATATAATAGTCCTAGATTCTTGCATATTTCCGATTCAGCTCTCCTATCAGAAAGGATTGTAGCTATTTCAATACTCTGTTTGAAATATGACTCCGCAGCTTCGTTCTTGTCCATTTCCATTAAAAGTTCTCCAATATTATTATTGAGGTACTCCATCATCCTGAGATTACTAATTTTAACTGCATACTCCAGTGCTTCTTTCCAGATTGATATAGCCCCTTCATTCTTACCCTTTTCATAAGCTAAAATTCCTAAAAAATTAAGTGAAGAAACAATACCCTCTCCATCATTTATCTGACGACGAATCTCAAGTGCCTGTCTGGCATATTTCTCTGCTTCTTCATAACTACCATTTGCTCTATGAATCTGCCCTATATGCTCGTATGAAAGGGCAATTCCTCTTAAATCTTTCATTTCCATTCTTTTAGTCAGTGCATCATTGTAAAGTTCCATTGCTCTATCGTAATTGCCAACTAAAAACTCAATTGTCCCAAGGTCATCTCTGGTGCTCGAAATTCCCCGCTCATCACCGCAATGCGTGAAAAGTGAAAGACTCCGTTCAAAAAAAGCCCGTGCAGCCCTGAAATCACCGCGTTGCCTGTAAATTCTTCCTATTTTGTTGAGTGCCGCACCTGCTTTGGACCTGCTTACTACCCGCCATGCAACTCTTAGCATTTTTTCGAAACACTCCAGTGCCTCATCCAGTCTCCCTAATGCCTGAGCCATATTCCCCATTTCGTGTAAACATTCAAGAACAAGAGATGTTTCTCGTGGATTCATGGCTTCGATGGACTTTTTAAAAAGCTCATACGCCCTTTCGTGTAAAAATCTCGACTTTGCCAGTCTTGCCGCTTCCATGTAATAGAGTGCTGCAATTTCCTTTTCCCCTGCAATTTCAAGGCGTCTTCCAATTACTTCTCCATATTCCCATCTCCTGTTCCCCGAAATAACCTCCAGCCAGGAAGCCACCTGAAGGTTAAAGAATTTTTGTTTTTCAGGTTCGATACGAGAAAAAAGTTTTTCTCTCATTCCATCCTGAAGAAAAGTATATTCCGCGACACCATAAAATTCCTGAGATTCCAGTCTCGCACAGAATCCCTGATTGCAAAGACTTTCAAGCGTAGCCTGGATACTCAATATCTCCGAATCATCCGGCCAGATCATAGCCGGATTCTTTGCTGATACTTCTCCTTTGAGAGCCCTTTTCAGTGCCAGAACAGCATCGTCCCAGAAAACATCCCCCACAGCAGAAGCCAGAGTAAGCACCTCTCTCTGGGAGTCGTCAAGCCCGCTTAGCTTCAGCTCCAGAAGAGCATCCCTATCTATGGGCAGATTCTCAGGTATTAGGTTATTCGGATTAAAAATCCATTTTCCTTCATGGCTTAGTTCCAGAACTCTGTTTTCAATAAGAATTCCTATATGATGATTCAGTAAACCTGGTTTACCCTTTGAAAGAGAATATAATAAATCAATCAATTCCTCAGGGAAAGGTGCAAGGTCCTGGAAACTCTCCTTTAGAAAATTTGCAGTATCCTCCTTCGAAAGAGGTAACAAAAGTATCTGCTCGTCATAAATTTGTTCGAGATCCTGCAATGGAATGTCAGATGCCAGAACCCATAAAACAGGTTTACCCCCAAGTCCTATTCTTAAAGCCCTCATTAATCCCCTGCTTTCTATCGGGTAACGCTCTAAATCATCAAAAATTAGAGCAAGATTCTTTTTCTCTGCAATGAGGCTTAAAATACGACGGATGGAATAAAGGTACTTTTCTACAGGACTTGTTTTTTCCCCTTCATCCTCTTCTTCTCCCTCTTCTATCACTAACTTCTTTCGCGAAGTACTGAGAACAAGTTCACTCAATATCTTACGGTGATGAACCATTTCAGAATCCTGCATTGAAATTCCCAGCTCTTCCAGTCTATTTTCTATACTTTTCATCACCTCATCTTCCGTTTTCTTCCCTGCCATTTTCAATTTCAAAAGTTCCATTATGATTTGATCAACAGGGAAAAAGGGACTAATTATACTCTTGAAAACAATTGGACCTATCGTTAGAAAAGAGGGTGTAACTAACGAAATTTTTTTACTTGCAAAATTCAAAAAAGCGCTTCTCCCTATCCCCTCCTCTCCAATTACAAGTATGCCTGCTGTTCTTTTTTCTCTATCAACTCTGTTTGCAATTTCAACTATTTTTCCGATTTCCCTTGACCTGCCAATTAATTCATAACCCTTTGTTTCATATTGTTTTTGTTTTTCTGCCATAATAACCAATTAAACAGAAAGAAGGGCTGAGGTCAAGAAAAATACACACATTAATGGAAAAGTTTTTAACAAATTTATCCACCATTTCATTCTTTCACAATACCAAAAGATTTCATAACTCCCTCTCTTTTCTGGCTTTCAATATATTCAAAAAATTCCGGTGATAATTCCAACCCGTGAAAAGAAAACTCAAAGGCTTCCCATGCAATCTCATGTATCAGTGGACTCCCTGCAGCTACAACTCCTGTAGTAAGGTAACTGAATCCAACTAAGGATACAATTACAGAGGCAATCTTAACCGATTTCGATATTATCCTATTTACTTTTGCTTCCTTTGTTTCATTTTTAACCAGTAAGGAAAGGAAATCATCCTTTCCCTTCACACATCCTGCATCTTTAAGAACGGATTCCACCTGCTGTTTAAAATCGAGAAGAGGATTGAATTTACCAAGATCCATCCATTCAATTTCTTTCTTTACATCTTCGAGTATTTTAATGGTTTTTTCTGCGTGGTTCTTTATAATTTCCACAACATCAGAAACACTTGATTTATCTTTTTTATTGAATAAAGCGCAAACCTTCTCAATATCTCCCTCTTCCATGCCAATTACTTTTAGAATTTGTTTTTTCTCCTCGTCTTTTCCTGCATTCAAAAGGATTCCAGTAAATATTTTCGTATTTGCATCGTTCTTACAAACCTCTTTCATTAATCCTATGGCTTTATCTATCTGTCCGATAACTAAATTTCTTCCTTTTTCTTTTACCAGCACCAGAGCAACCCACCCTGTTTCATCAACCAGTTTGTCAACCTTTTCATCCATTTCATCAGGTGGCACTCCAAGAGATAAAAGAACCTCTTTCCAGAGTAATTTTAATCCTTCTTGCGAAGTGGTAGAGAGGGATGAAAGAAATTTATCCTCGATATTATGGTCTCTCAGATGAGTCAAAAGACTGTGCCTTATCCACAGGGCTATTTTACCGCCTCCTCCATAAATATCCTGCTTTGTCAAACCAAAATAAAATCTGCTCTTTTTATCAAGGAGCATTCCTGTTAAAAATGCAGGTTTTTTAAACTCATCATTCTTTTTTGAAATATTATTCGTTTTTACCGTCATTGAAGTAAAGTTTTTAATAGAATCCTGTTCATTCTTCTCCCGATAAGGTTTCATTATAGCAGTATTTTTCTTTTCTTTGCCCGAATTTTCTTCTATCAATTCGTCATTATATTCAAAAAGATTTTTACTTTTTGTAGATATTACAGGTTCCATTTTTTAGCCTCCTCTTTACCTCTTAGTATTATCGAACCCAGCCTCAAAAAAGTTTCCAAATCTTATAAAACTTGCCACCCTTCAAAATTTTGCAGATGAATATGCCATTCAAGTCTTCGTTTTCACGAGTGGAAACTGTCATTCCTGCGAAAGCAGGAATCCATTCCTCCAGCGGGAATCATTTATTTTTCTGGATTCCCGCATGCGCGGGAATGACTAAAGGATTCTATTGTGGTCTGTTTTTGGGGAAATAAGGCATGATCATTAGTGCAGAAAAGTGAAGGGTGGCATGCTTATAAAATGATTGACATCTAATTTTTTTATTTATAAAAGCACTATAAAAGCATTATTAAGTTTTTAAGCAAAAAGGAGGATTTTATGAAATTACAAAGTCAAATAGTTTTCATTTCAGTAGTAACTATTTTTCAAATCATTGCTACTGGATGTGGTGAAAAGAAAAGTTCTGAAGGGGATGGAGAGATTGGGGATGGCATTCTGTGTGAGAAAGATGAAGATTGCCCTGAAGGTGGGAGGTGTGTAGAGGGAAGTTGCAAACCACTCAAATGCAGGTCAGATGATGATTGTGGCAGGTTAGAGAGATGTGACATTTTAACTCAGGAATGCATTCCAATCCTGAATTGTGATGAACAAAATAGAGATAAAGATGGGGATGGATATGTGTCTCCTGGCTGCATTGACCCGAGAACTGGAAGTTATGGTAATGACTGTGACGATATGAATAGCAAAATTCATCCAGGGGCAGAAGAAGAATGCAATGAAATAGATGATAATTGTAATAATAGTGTAGATGAAGGGCTCGATGTTACAACCTATTATCTTGATGGAGATGAGGATGGCTGGGGGGCTATTCCAGGTGGAGGAGAATTTCAGCCTCCATGGGTAATTGTAACAACCTGTCTTGAAGAGGAAGAACTGGAAGAACTAAGAGGTGCGAAATTTACAACGATAAGTGGCGATTGCAATGACCAGAACCCTGAAATTCATCCTGAAGTTGAGGAGGTGTGCGATGGTCTGGATAACGATTGTAACGGGCGAATTGATGAAGTAGACAAGGATGGAGATGGCTACTACAAATGCCCCGGCGTAGCAGACAGAGACTGCGATGATAACTCTCCAGCAGTTCACCCAGGGGCCCGTGAAGTTTGCAATGAGGCGGACGATAATTGCAACGGTCTCATAGACGAACTCGTTCAAATAACATTTTACAAGGATGTGGACGGAGACGGATACGGACAGGATGCTGCAACACTATTTGCCTGCATTCCACCTGAAGGATATGTAGAAACAGGAGGGGATTGCAACGATTATAACCGAGAGATTCATCCCGGCGCTCAAGAAGTTTGTAACGAAGTCGACGATGATTGTAACGGAATCCCAGATGATGGGCTTCCGCTTTTAGATATTTACCCGGACATAGATGGTGACAGATATGCTTCACCTGGACTTGCGCCCCAGCAGAATTGCAGGATTCCACTCGGTTACACAGTTGCACAGGACCCTGATGGCAACGGAACTCCAGACTGGGATTGCAATGATACAGATGCAACTATTCATCCAGCAGCAGATGAACTATGTGACAGAAAAGATAATGATTGCGACGGAATTGTGGACAGGTGGTGCGGGTACATCTGCAGTGGCTCATGGCCAGCAGTTCTTCCAGGAGATGACCGTCCTGATGTAGTTGTGGCAGACATGAATCAGGATGGACTTATGGAAATTGGAACAGGAAATAATAGTGGACTTGCCCTCCTCGCCCATGATGGAAGGGTCATCTGGAGTGAATCAGGAGGTGCTAATTATGCAAGAAGAGCAGGTGTTTTTGCTGACATTGATGGGTCATGGGATGGGTCAAAATACAATCTCGAGTGGATTATGGGTGCCCAGAGCAGAATAACATTTTTCAGAATGGAAAGTGACGGTACTGTTACAAGACATCAAAATAACCTCGAAGTTTACGATGCCGGAAGATTTCTTGCCAGAGATGTTGATTCTGATGGAAAAGTAGAAGTGATTGTTGTCACATGGGGAACTATAGACAGATTAAGAATATTCGAATTGAACAATTCAACAGACCTGCTCGTTCTTCAGAACGAGATTCCCTTCCCGGATGGAACAGCAGTTTATACAAATGGAATCTCCACAGCAGATATTGATATGGATGGAAGTTCCGAGATTATTTTTGGAGAAGGTTATGGAAGGTGTGATTATCCATCAGATTGGTCAGGAAGGGTGTTTTCTTTTGAAATAGATGGGACAAGGATCCAGACATACGATACTTCCATTTCTTCACTCTTCGCTGGAAATGTTGGTGACCTTTATGTTCATGATATCGATGGAGATGGGATGAACGAGATTCTTGCGCAAGTTTACTATTTCAGGAGCCACGACCCATCAATTTGCAATCCCGGTGAAGGATGGAGAAGATGGACATGGGATGGAAGAACCGCCACGGTAGAAGCAGGACCAGATTCTGGATCGGTTCAGGTTTTCAGAGACCTTGATGGGGATGGAAATCCTGATGCGGATTCTTATGGAGGATGGAGGCATGATGTTGATGGAGATGGGGATCTTGATTCAATTTCAATAGATGGAAGTGGAAGAGTAATTGTTCAGAGGAGAGAAGGTGGAACTTTAACAGCAATGCCTCAAGGAGATTATATTGGTTCAGGAACCCTTGCTTATCTTGGTGACCTTGATGGAGATGGAAGGCTAAATGCGCTTTTTGCGCAGGCAGGAGGAAAAGTTCAGTGTATAAGTTTTGGTGACGGAACATTCAATCCATGGACAAGCGCCGATGGAGTGCCGATAGAGGGGGAATTTGTTGATAGAACAAATCAGAGAGATAACTGGGAGCCAAACGAAACAATAGCCACATCTTATTTTGTTAAAGATGATTCAAAACTTTATCGTGGCTTTATCTCGAACCCTAATGATGTTGATGTTTTTCGTATAGGTACTCCCCATTGCGGTAATGCAGAGTTAAAGGCACCTTCAAATGTAAATTTAAGAATCCGTCTTTATGGTAATATTGATAGAAATGGAGATGGAAATCCAGACATTCTTGATGAAAAGACTGTTCCTGCAGGTTCACGAGCAGCTGTCAATTGTTCTGCCACTCCTCAAAGCACCGGACTTGGAAGATACTGGCTTGAAATTACTTCTTCCGACGGAACATTTTCTCCCTGGGCTCCATACACTGCAAGACTCGATGCAAATTATTAAAATATGCCTTAAAAAAATATAGCAGTTACTTGCCTTTTACTACCATAATGCTAAAAGAAAGAAAATTAAACTTAAACATAATTAAAAAATGAGTATACCGGGATTAATTACTGTAACTGCATTTGCTCTTTACTGTATGGGTGTTCTTGCACTTGTTTTTATAAGGAACCGAAGACTCCATCAGTCAAAAAGAAATATAACGAATGAAAAGATACCATTTGTATCCATTTTAAAACCGATTAAAGGAATTGATGATGGGCTTGAAGAAAATCTCGAATCTTTTTTCCAGCTTAACTATCCAGAATATGAAATAATTTTTGGCTCCGCTGAAGAAAACGACCCGGGACTCGAAATTGTGATGTCCTTGATGAGAAAATATACTAAAATCCCTGCCCGCATAGTTACCGGTTCCTCAGGAAAAGGAGCAAATCCCAAGGTATCAACACTGCTCAAAATGTTTGATTATGCAAAAGGTGATATTGTGGTTATTTCAGATTCCAACACCAGAGTTGAACCAGGTTATTTGAAAGAATCAATACCCTATTTCGATGACCCCAAAGTTGCGCTATTAAGTCATTTCCTTACAGGTAAGGGTGAAAAATCAATAGGAGCAATTTTTGAGCATATGCATATATGCGGTTTTATCCCCGTAGCACAGGCGTTTGCTTCAGTTTATGCCAGAATCACTCCTGTTATCGGGAAATCCATGATTATCAGAAAAAAGCATCTTGAAGAAGTCGGAGGACTTGAAAGCCTTTCAGATTACCTTGCTGAGGACTATTTATTAGGAAGAAAACTTTCTTCACACAAAAAGAAGGTTTTGATATCCCCCCACACCGTTACCAATTTTAACAGCCAGACCACTGTTTCAAATTTCTTCCGAAGGCACCATAGATGGCTTGCAATGAGATGGAGAATAAATCCTGCTTCATGCATTCTTGAGTTTTTTTCAATACCAACTGTTGGTTTGATACTCTGGCTAACAGGAGGAGCATCATCAATATTTTATCCAATATTATTATATATAGCTTATATTCTTCTTGAGCAGGGGGTCATTGCAATGGTAAGGGATGGGAAACCACTACCATTAATATCATTCCTACTTTTTCCAATAAAGGATTTGCTCCACATTGCTATTTTAATTTCGAGTGTAACAAAATCCTCAGTAGAATGGAGAGGAAATTATTTCAAATTAGGCTGGAAAACAAAACTTACCCCTGTAAAAGCTGAATTAAAGGGCCCCAGTGATGTTCCGGCAAGAATTGAAGTTGTTCAGGTTGGTGTTGGTGAAAAAGTTATTTAAAGTTTTTTAGTTTAATAATTACCTTTAAAACAATATTGAAAAAAAATAATTTTGTACTATAAATAAGGCGATTTTAAAAATGAAGAGCAAGCGGAGGCTAAAATGAATACACAGATCGGGCTTTTAGGAAAAAAGTTAGGATGCACCCATATTTTCGATGATAAAGGGCAAATTCAAAGAGTAACCGCCATAGAGGTGGGTCCCTGTGTAGTAACAGCAAAAAGGACACAGGAAAAACATGGTTACTCTGCTCTGCAACTTGGCATGGGAGAAAAACCAATCAGGCTTGTTAAAAAACCACAACTTGGAAATTTCGAAAAAGAAGGTTCTCCTTTAAAAGAAAAAGGTGTAAAACCACCAGCATTTTTAAAAGAAATCAGAGTAACCAGCGACACCGTCCAGAAATATCAGGAGGGACAGACAATTACCGTTTCGGAGTTTTTTGAAAAAGGTGGATTTGTAGATGTTACAGGCATAACAAAGGGAAAAGGGTTCGCAGGGGTAGTGAAGCGTCATGGTTTTCATGGAGCCAATAATAGCCATGGAACTCATGAGTATTTCAGACACGGGGGCTCCGTAGGACAAAACATGACACCTGGTAGAACATTCAAAGGACTTGGAATGCCAGGGCACATGGGAAGCCAGAAGCATACTGTTCAAAATCTTCAAATAGTCGATATTATACCTGAAGATAACATAATGCTCGTTCGTGGAGCAATCCCCGGTTCCACCAATAGTTTTGTCATTGTCCGAAGAGCAGTAAAGAAGAATAAGTGACATACAAAAAGCAGCCTGATTATTACTACAGGTTAGCCAGAGAGAAATCCTGGGTAGCAAGGTCAATTTTCAAACTTGAAGAAATAGATAAAAAGACAAAATTAATAAAACCTGCAGATTTCATTCTCGACCTTGGTGCAAGTCCAGGTTCCTGGATGCAGTACACATTAAGCCGAATTGGCAATAGAGGGCGGGTTGTTGGCATTGACCTTGTTCCACCATCAATTAAACTTCCTTCCAATGCCACTTTTATAGTTGCTAATATTTTTGAAATTTCACCGGAAGAAATAATAAATAAAACCGAAATCAGGGAATTTGATGTAGTTCTTTCTGACCTTGCTCCTAAAACAACAGGAATAAAATTTGCGGACCAGGAGAATTCATATCTTCTTTTTTTGAGAAGTTTTGAAATTTCCAAAAACCTTCTCAAGCAAGGTGGAAATTTCGCAGGAAAACTTTTCTTTTCACAGCATCATAATGAAGCTGAAAAAATTCTCCGCCTTCATTTTTCAGAAGTTAAAACAATCCATCCCAGAGCAACAAGAAAAGAAAGCAGTGAAATTTTTCTTGTTGGGAAAAATTTCCTGAAAACCATCTACAAATAAACCTGAATGATAATTATATCAGGAGTTTGCCATTAGTCATGAGGATTAAAGAATTCCTCGAATCAGAATAATTTATCCTTACAGTTGGACTGCAAACCAAAAAATCTATATGGGATTTAGACTTATTTTTACCTCCAAAGAAATCATTGGCACCAAAGGCAACATGTATTGTCCCTGCAACTTTTTCATCCTGAAGCATGTTACCCACCATTTTAAAAGGAGCAAGTCCTATCCCAAGTTCGCCGACACGGCTTGCATCAGCATCTTGAAACAATGAGCTCCTTATCTTATCAAGAAGTCTTGACCCTGAAGTTTTATTATACAACCAATCCATCCTTTCTAATTTTCCTGCCCTAATTTCCATATAAAGAGGCTGTGGCAATATCCCCCATGAGCCAACTGACCCATCTGAAATCAAAATACCATCACCTTTATTTTCTTGAGGTGCACACCAGACTTCCCCACATGGAATATTTGAAATCTTACTATCACACAAAACATCATTCCAGAATTTCCTCCCCTTTACAAACAGGCGAAGATTCGTTCCGAGTTTGCTCGTGATGGTGATAGTATCAGCCCCTTTGAGAAGCATTGCAACTCTTTCTGCTTTTCGGGCAAGTCTGCGATAATCAACAGGAATCCTGAGCATCTGCCCTGTTATACCGGGAGCATGTCCAACCATCCCTCCTGCATCTTTCTGAATTCTTGTAAGTTCCATTCTATATTTTGTCTCTTCATCTCTCGATTCGAGGATATTAAAAAAAACATCGAAAGAACCATTCTTTATCGTATTTCTGATTTTTTCCATAATCCCGGGGTCTTCAAACCTTTTTTTCCCAAGTTTTATGGTGTCTGCTTTAGCACCTATTTTCCTGCATGCTTCGACGAACTTTTCTGCTATGAACTTTTTCTTTTCATCGAAAATCACAAGAACCACTTGCCCCCTTTTAAGCAAATAACGCTGGGATAAAATATTTAGAACTCCTACCATTTTCCTGCAGATTTTTATATGTTATTTTCTACCTTAAAAAAATTTTTTAAGCAATTTCAAGATGAAGAAAAAAAAATTAGCTAATCTTGTTATAAAAAATATTGGAGAACTTGCAATTTGCGAAAATGATAATCTTACGATCATAAAATCTGCTGCACTTGCTGTTCAGGATGGTGTGATATTATGGCATGGAAAGGAAAATTTGCTTGAAGCAAATGTAAAAACTGACGAGAAAACTGAAATTATAGATGCAAGTGGTGGAGTTGTAACTCCTGGCTTCATAGACTGTCATACGCACCTTATCTTTGCAGGAAATCGTGAAAATGAATTTGTGATGCGTATGGAGGGAAAAGATTACCTCGAAATACTTTCTTCAGGGGGAGGCATATTAAGCACAGTAAGAGCAACTGTTAAGGCAACCGAAGAAGAACTCATACAAAAAGCTTTTGTTAGATTAAAAAATTTTCTTTACTTTGGTGTGACAACATGTGAAATCAAAAGTGGTTATGGACTTGAAACTGAAACGGAACTGAAAATCCTTAGAGTTGCAAAACAACTTTCAAAAGTTCAACCTGTTAAAATAATAACTACCTTTCTTGGAGCACATGCCATACCAGAAAAATTCAAAAATAACAGGGGGAAATATGTAGAAATCATAAAAAAAGAAATGATACCCCTTGTTGCAGAAGAAAAACTCGCAAAATTCTGCGATGTATACCTTGAAAAATCTGCTTTTACTTATGAAGAAACAGAAGAAATCCTTGAAACTGCTATCTCTTATGGTCTTCGTCCTAAAATTCATGCGGGTCAGTTCAATGACCTTGGAGGCGCAGAGCTTGGAGCAAAATTGGGGGCTGTTAGCATTGACCACCTTGACCATGTTTCTGACGAAGGTCTTGAAAAAATGGCGGAAAACGGTGTAGTTGGTGTTACCCTTCCTGGGGCCAGTTTTTTCACTCGGCAAAAACCTGCTGAGTGCGACAGGTGGCGAAAAAAGGGGGTTAAAGTTGCTGTTTCTACAGATTTTAATCCAGGAACATCTCCAACTCAGAATCTCCCCTTAATGATGACAATGTCAGTCATATATGGCAGACTTTCTCTCGAAGATGCATTTTTAGGAGTAACATCCAGAGCTGCTTCTGCCCTCAACCTTCCATCTCTTTATGGAACTCTTGCAAAAGGAGCACCCGCTGACATTCTCATCCACAGGATAGATGACTGGAGAAAGATAATAACCCATTATGGTGTAAGCCATATTGATAGAGTGATTATCGATGGTAAAGTGGTTCTGCAAACATGAAAAAGAAAAAATTTTAATTATCAGGTTAATAACTTTCGGTTTTTTTCATAGATTCTCAGCCAATTTTATTGTTTCACCATAATTGTCTTTTGCCTGCAAAATTTTGAAAGAGAGTAAAAGCAATTTTTTTATTGAAAAAAATTTTTTATATTTAAACTTAAAAATATAGAGAAATTATAAAATTGGCATGGTTCAAAGTATAAAAAGCACGAAATCAATTAATCCCTAAAAGTGGCAAAAAGAGGGCAAAATTCCATCAGTTATTGTAGGGGCTTGATTTATCAAGCCCAATTTTTTGAACCATGTCATAAAATTATTTAATTTTAAGAGGTGAAATCATGGAAAAAGTAATCAAGATGTATCTCTTTTTGTTTTTTATTTTTGCACTTCAAGAATGTAAACCATCTGACATTGAGCAGCAGCCAGTACCCTGCTCCGGTCCTCCCGGACCTGATGAAGTTTGCATACCTGGTGGAACTTTTATCATGGGGCACGAGCGCATCAAGATTTCTACAAATAAGGATTTTGATGATATACATAATGATTTCGACCCTCCTCACAAAGTCAGGTTAAGTCCCTTTTTCATGGATAAATATGAGGTAACAAACGGAGAGTATAAACTCTGCGTTGATGCAGGAGTATGCAAGCCACTTGACTCAAGAGGCGAGATTTATTGCGGTGGAGAACTTTTTATAAAAGCACCAGAGTGGGATGACCCTGTTAATGCGAATGTGCCAGTTTCACACCTTGTGGGGGAGGAGGATTTTAAGAAGGCAGAAACATACTGCAGATGGATGGGAAAGAGACTTCCAACAGAAGCGGAATGGGAGAGGGCAGCAAGGGGTCCTAAGAGTTTCGATTATCCATGGGGAAATGAACAGGCAGATTGCAACAGACTTCCTTATCTTCATGGGTGTAAGATATGGTACCTGTGTGAAGGAGCGCCAACAGAAGTTCCTCCTCGTGGTTCTGCGCCAGGGGATGTATCTGTTGAAGGAGTCTTTGACCTTAATGGGAGTGTTTCTGAACTCGTTCAAGATTTAATGGATGCAAATTTTTATTCCAAGAGTCCTTTAGATAATCCTGTTAATCTCACTCCTGAACCAGGTTATTATCCACAGCATATTGCTCGAGGAGACGATTTTGTGGGTTCAGGAGCTCGGTATTATGATGGTGATAATGGGTTCGCCCAGGATATTAATCTTCACTGGAAAACCGTTCCATCGTGGATAAGACATTGTACTGGAAATTTTGGAGGTTTTCGATGTGTAAGAGATGATGGAAAACGTTTGATAGAGAGGGAGTTTATTGAGTTTCGAAACAAAATAATTAAAGGGAGGCTTTTGCCATGAAAGGAAAAATTACATTACCTTTATTCATTGCTAATTTTCTCCTGTTATCAATAAGTTACCCGGGATGTAAAGTAACAGACCCTGGTCCCGGGGGCATCATTCCACCAGGAAACTGCCTGATATCAGGAGAACTTGCTAATCCAAGGGAATGGAATGTTGAAAATACTCTCCCTGTATGCGAGGATGTTGGATATAATTTTCCCTGTGCATGCGAATCCTATAACGGGTCATATCCAAATAGTTTTATTATAAATGGAAGGAAAGCTTATGAAAGTAGTGGAGTTCCAGGATGCAAACCCCATTGGAGTCATCACGACCCTTATTTAAGATACACTCTGCCTGGCTGCGCTTATTATGTTCAGGTTGACGGAATACTCTCACGCTGGCATGATTTTTATCCAGTGGACGATGATGTAACATTCGATATTTGTCCGAAAAGGGCGACAGGATGGGCATATTTCAGAGATTACCCTAACTATTATTCTATTTCTGAAGTTAGAACGGATGGTAATTTTCGAAACTATTTCATTGATTTCAGGGTTCAGGGTTCCATGCACATTAAACTTCAGGGATGCAGGTATTTTGATGGATATTACATTAAAAATACAGGGGAGAGAATAAGAGGAGCGAGGTTAGGAGACTTTGATAACGACCCTCAGGATAATGGTATCTTTGTAAGCGTAATAGGTGACTGGGTTGTGGATGCAGGTGCCGATGTAGAGCATGACGAATGGGCTGAAATCCATGAGGCAAGAGGTATTGTTGTTCGAAGACCATCTTCTGAACCTGACAAATACTACCTTGTGGCAAACATTTTTTTTACAAAAGAAACCCGGATGAATGATGACTTCTGGATGTTCATTCCAATTCCTCCACCTTCAAACCCTGCATTGGGGAAATTGAATTGCAGGAAACTTAACAATTCTGAGATAGAGGCTTTCCGAGGTGACCCTCCTGAGAGTGTGCCATGGTCATGTCTCAGTAATGAAGGTGCGAATTTGGCTGAAACAAAAGTCTATGTTTCCCCTGCTGAAGGGAAATATGAGTGCCAGCTTCATTTTATGCGATGCACTCCAGAGCATTCAGAGATTTGTTCCGAACCAAATGACTGGCAGTGCGGAGATACATGTGATGGAAACGATTTCAATACTGAAGAGGATTGCGATACAGTTTTCTGGGCTGGGATTGTTGAGGCTTTCTGGACTGACCCGGGTGACACATGGCTTTGTTACGACTGCCAGTGCGAGGATCTTGCTGTGCCAGGGACATTCATTACAGCCCCGATTCAGGGATGCGCTTCAGGAGGTCTAAATCCTTCGAGCTTAACCGACCAGTTCAGAGCATGTCAGGAGGTTTGTGGTGGAAAGATTGATGAGAATACAGGAAATCTATTGAGTAGTGGTCAAATTTGCGGAGCCTCTCCTGACTGCCGTATCGGGGGTTGCTATCCACCCCTTAACCCAAGAGAAGGAATGGCAGAAATTGTTGGGGAAAGCTCATGTGACCCAACAATTAAGCCATCCCCGGATTCTCTGAGGGTTTCGAGAACTGGTGATTATAGCCTGAGGCTTATCCCACGAGACAGCGGAGGAAGTGAGGGGTCTTTTTCCTACCAGAGACTCGGGGATTATGATGCAGAAACTTCTGTTTCAGGAAGACTTTATTTTAACACAATATGGAGTGAGGGGGAATGGGGACACGGATTTGGAATTATAGAGTTTTCAAATATGAACATGAATCTTGCGGATTTTGAGATTGAAGACAAGCAAATATCTGGTGGTTCGGTCTTCACTGTTTCAAGGGTTGAGGGATTTTTCGAAACTGAAAATCCGAGGAGTTTCATGATTGGAGCGGGGTGGGGGTCTTATGGACTCAGGGGATATGTAGATGGGGAATTGAAAGGAATTGAAGTTGTTAATCCAGCAAATATTTCTGGAACCCTTGGCAATATCGAGGCAGGAGAGAGGAATTTTTCAGTGCAAATTCATGCTGAGGAGCCACCAGGTGAGGAAGAGGAAAAGGAACTTGATGCTTTTTTGGTGGGAATTGTTGATAATGTAAAACCTGTGGCACAGGCAGGTCCTGACAGACAGGTGGAGTGCACCTCACCAACGATGACCTTCGTGGTTCTCGACGGGAGAATGTCGTATGACCCTGACCCTAATGATTTCATTTCACACTATCAGTGGTTCAAATGGAACAAGGAGCAAAATAAATGGGCAGGAATCTCTAACCAACCTGTGGTTCCCTTAAATTTACCTCTGGGTGAATACCCCTTTGCTCTGCATGTCTATGATTTGAAACTTGGAGCTGACAAAGACGACCTCAATGTGAAGGTAGTAGATACTACTCCTCCACAGCTGGAAGTCTCTCCAATTGATGTATGCCTCTGGCCTCCAAATCACAAACTGGCAAAATTCGAATTAGGGCAGGAAATTCAAACGCTCGTGCAGGATGTATGTGACCCCAATCCCTCCCTTGCAATAGTTGGAGTAACGAGTAACGAACCGGATGATGGACAAGGAGATGGGCATACAACCGGAGACATTCGGTGGAACACATCCTCTGCATGTGTGAGGCTCAAAGTTGAGCGAAGTGGAATAGGTTATGGGAGAATATATACAATCCGTCTGAATGCATGGGATCACACTGGAGGTAATGAGACATATGTGGATGTCTTTGTCCGTGTTCCCCATGACCATGAACCAGGGTGCATCACTGTCCAAACATTTGATGATGACGACCCAGCCTGCATTTTCTGAAAATTCATTCATCAAAAAATTCAAAAAAAATTGAAACATATTTTTTGAAGGCAGGGAAAAAGATAAAGTGGAAGGTCTCAGGTGGAACTTTATGTGATTTCGAATTTATCACTTTAAAGAAAAAGTTCCTATTTGAAATTGACCTTTTACTACTAAATATTGTAAATCAATTAATTATTGAAATTAAATGGGAGTAAAGTTTTATGAAAATTCGCAAGGAAAATTTTGGCTCTATAATTCAGGTAAGCAAAGACCTTAGAATTGAATATTACAATTCCCCTGAAGGTAGTCTTTCAGCCCCAATAACCATTTCCTTAGAACTAACATCAGATTGCCCCTTAAATTGCAATTACTGCTATTGCAAAAGAAAATCAAAACAGATGACTTCAGAAAAGATAACCCATATTTTAAGCCAGTTAGAAGACGCAGGTATTTTTGAGATACACATTGGCGGAGGGGAGCCACTCCTCAGGAAAGAGCTGTTTGAAATACTTTCAGAATGTAAAAATAAATTTATAACCTCACTTTCAACAAGCGGATACAATTTAGGATTAAAAGAAGCAAGAAAACTTGCCATGTTGACTGATCAGGTGAACATTAATTTTAATTCACCATTCGCAAAAATTGCTATAAATAACCTGATTGAAGCTGGAGCAAATACTGGCATCAACATTTTAATAAACAAGAGTAATCTTTCTCATCTCAGAGAATATCTAAAGAGCTTTAAAGAATTAGATATTTCAGGTGTTTATATACTTGGTCCAAAACCTACTCCAAAAACAATCTCCTGGTACAAAGAAAACAAATTAGAAAAAGCAGACTTAATAATTTTAAAAAATATTATAGAGGAATACATTTATGATTTTAAAATATTTGTAGATTGTTCTTTAATTGAACTCATGTCAGAGCTCCCTTTCTACTTAAAAACCTTTTATGGACTTTTTGGATGCCAGGCAGGTATAAGAAGGCTTTTTATTTCCTCTGATGGTAAAGTTTATCCATGTTCATTTTTAACGGAAGAAAACGACGAAATCGGGGATTTATTAACCCATGATTTCAAAAGTATATGTTATAAAAATCCCTTTTTAAAAAATTTTAACAAACTTTTTTGTCCTTCAATATGCATTGGACGATATAATCAAATAAAAGATAATTCATCATATCTTTCAGGGAAATTAAGCTTAAAAATTGCGATGTCTTCTGAACATAGCGCAGCAGATTACCTTTTTTATTCTATTCAGAAGATAGAACCAAAGGAAAGAAAAAAAATAAAAAGATTAATAGAAAAGCATATAAGAGAATGTGATATTATAAATGATGAAACTGTTTTTGTTAGCGAGCATTTTGTAGACCATCAATCATGGGCTATGTTTGAAGACGAATTCAGCAGGCTTTTATTTGACAAGTTTTTTGATATAGGGTTTTCATATAGCCAGTTGTCAGCGGGAACAACATTAAGAATATCAATTCCATGGGATAAAACTCTATATGAGATTTTAGAGGAATATGAAGGTTTGGGGGATGATGGTTCCATCCTCATCAGAGGAAAAAATAAAATAATAATTGAACTTGACCTTTATCTCACCCATAATAACCTTCCATATCGTGAAATAGTTGAAGATATACTCATTCCTGTGCGGGAAAACATTTTGAAGAAAGTTGATTTTTCCCCTCTTCAGGCTTTCGTTGACTTTTATGAAATACCCTGTAAAAATAAGGGGAGAAAGGAAGATTATTCTTCATTAGCAAGGAGATTTCGTAGAACATTCAGTAAAGGTGAGGAAGGAAAAATACCCGTTTTTCTATTCGACAAAGTTGTGGTTCAGGTTTCTCGTTACTCACCACGCCAGGAGTGCGAAGCAAACCTTGTATTTGATGGAAACGATACCCTGAAAAAAGAACTCGAAAAATTCAGTAACAAAAGTGTTTATTTAAGCACAATAAATGACAATTTGAGAGTCTGTATTTACTTCAAACTAAAATCGGATGTTAAAATGGATGAAGATGAACTTGAAGAATTATTCAAAAGAGTTAGAAAAGAGATATTAGAAGGTGAATTTTCGTCGTTAGAATACATTTATAATTTTTATAATAAACTGGACATAAAAAGTATTAAAATGACCGAAACAACAAAAATCCTGAAGGATATACTTGAGTTGTTTCCAGAAGAACGAAAAATAGTTTTTTAGAAGAAAAAAGCTACGAAATTTTAATGCTATATAATTCACAGTTAATTAAATTCACAGCATATTTGATGTAAAAACTATGATTTCGGAAATAGCAAAAGATCTTGCCAGAATTGTTGGTGAGGAAAATGTTTCGACAAAAGAATCAGACATAACTATATATTCTCGTGATGTAAACCCCCGAAATCTCATTCTCCTTAAAATGGGCGTATTGAGAACCAATCCGGTAGATGTCATTGTATGGCCTGAAAACATATCACATGTCGTATCTATTGCTAAATACTGCAATAAAATGGGCATCAATCTGGTGGCTTACGGAGGGGGAACGGGGGCATTTGACCAGAACCGAAGTGCTAAAGAAACCGTTATTATTGACCTTAAAAAACTAAATTCCATTTCGGATGTTGATACTTATTCTCAAACAGTGCAGGTGCAGGCAGGTGTCATTGGAAGAATTCTCGAAGATAGCCTCAATATGCAGGGATGGACAACCGGCAATTTGCTCTTAATGTCCGGCTGGAATACAATTGGAGGTTTTATAGCATCGAGAGGTGGTACTCTCTTTTCGCCTTTTCAGGAAACATTAGAAGATGCCGTTTTGAAAATAAAAATTGTAACTAAAGATGGTGAAATTGAAGAATTTTCTCAATTCCAAACGGATGAATTCAATTCTGTATGGATAGGATTGTTTACAGGTAGTGAAGGTAAATCAGGCATAATAGTCGAAGCACTTCTTCGTGTTTACCCGATACCAATGAGAAAAACTTTAATTTTATCGAAATTCCCATCGTTTAGTTATGGAATAAATTGCATGCAAGAAATTGAGCAATCAATGATTTTCCCTTCGCTATTAATTCTTCATGATTTTACAGATTCGTTCTTACAATATATCTTTAATATTTCGAACTACCAACCGCTTCGAGACATACCCGAACAAATAGAAGAAAAAATAAAAATAGCAGGGTTAACTGCAATAACAAAATATCCAAAAATTTCTGCACTCATGATAAATTTATTAGGAGGGCATTTTTTATCTGAGTCGCATCTTTTAGTAGGAATAAATGGATTGAATGATGTAGTTGAAAGCAGTATGAGCAGCATTGAATCAAAAATCTTAAAATATAAAGGCAAAAATACTGGAGAAGAAGCTGGACAGAAATGGGGTGAGAATTTCTTTTGCAGACCGTGGATTAGAAACGCAATTTTTGCCTCAGGTGGTTTTGGTGATGAATTCAGGGTCTGGGCAAACTGGAGTTTAATCGAAAAAACATACAAAAAAATAACAAAAAAACTAAATCGCCATTTTGTTTCCTCTGTATTTTTAAGTAATTCTACTGCCCAGGGTGCGTTGATAAATTTTTGCATTCTCGGGAATGCTACAAACGAAAAGGAAGCTCTTAAAAAATATGACATGGCAACAAAAATTGTTTTTGAAGAAGCAAATTCATGTGGTGCTTATCCTCTTGTGAATAAGATAGAAAAAACAAGCATTGAAAATTTAGGTTATCAGTCACCAGAAAATGGTTCTATGGTTTATCTTGAAGATAGAAAAAAATTGAAATCTGCTTATCCTTGAAAATTTAATATATTGTAAATATTAAAATATTTTTTATAAAATATGGATCATAGTAGTTTTTGGAATATAAATAAGCATCAAGGGGCAAGCTTTGCCCACCCCAGGAATAAAATTTTTAATTTGTGGATTCCTGCTTTGGCAAGAGCAGTGATTGCAAATGTTTATGAATGAATGTGCCTTTAATTCTATGGTCTGGTGACAACTCCGCTCACCAACCGTGGATAATGGATTCCTGCTGTAGTTTACCACGGCGAAAGCAGGGACAGGAAAAGATTTTGCATTTATAATTTTATATATGGTTTATATGTTATTTTCATAGTAGAATAAAAAACATGATTTTATGCAGGAGAAATGCAATGACACAAAAATTAAGAAAAATGTATTTATCTGTAGTTTTTGCAATTCTGCTTGGTTGCGGGAATGATGTAATAATAGATGTAAACTCTCTTCCCTGTGGAACTGCAAGAGGAAACTCCGCATCAGGTGAATTCACTTATTCAGGGATTGCCCTTGATGAAAACTGCCAGTTATCTGCATTCACTCTCTATAATATCCTCCTTACTGACCAGACTGTCGAAGTAAATCATTATGAACCGAATGTAGAAGGCTGTAAGTTCGGAAGGCTTGAAATTCTCTTCCCTGCAACTCAAAATACTCCCGAATTCACACTTAAAGGAGGAATATGGTCGGATGGAAGTTTTAGAGTAGGTCAGGCTGTTGCAATGGAAAGAGGGGAAATTTTTAGAATACTTTTCGACGGAAAGTTTCATTCTATCGAAGAAGGAAAACCTCCACAGGACCACTTTAGCGGAGAGGCAAGAGTTGATATTGATACTGGAAATGAACAATGTACATATAGAGTTGCTTTCTCCGGTACCAGGGTAAATTGATAAATTAAAGTAAACGAATGAAAACATACCATGGAAATTTCTGCACAGAGATCCTGACAATAATTTCCATTTTATTATTTTCATGCTCATCTCCTAAAAATCCAGTAGATGCAGGGGAGGAAATCCCTGTAGAAGATACGACCGAAGACCTTTCTGGTGAACCAGTATTTGATGGTCAAGGTTGCCCCCAATACGATGCAGACAGAGACACTATTCCCGATTTTATAGAAGGTGAAGATGATTTGGATGGAGACACAATACCAAATTACCTCGATGAGGATAGCGATGGAGATACTATACTCGACCGCCACGAAGCAGGGGATTTCGATTGTGGCACTCCCCCTATAGATACCGATGAGGATGAAACTCCTGATTATCTCGACCTGGACAGTGACAACGATACAATTTTAGATTCCGAGGAAGCAGGTGATTCAAATTTACAATCATATCCGAGAGATACTGACGAACTTGGGACTCCGGATTTTCGAGACATAGACTCCGACAATGACGGGCTTTCCGACATACAGGAGAGAGAATCAGGAACAAATCCTTACGACTCTGATTCTGACCATGATGGTTTTAAGGATATAGAAGAAATCGCATCTCAAACCGGAGACCCTCTGGATTCTAATAGAACTCCTTCTCCAGATGAGGATTTTATAACCTTGTGGTACAAGGGAAGAAGCATCTACAGAATTTACAATGCAACTGTAAGATATGTGAAAAATGATGTATTCTTCATAATTGATGACACAGTAAGTGCAAACGAAGTTTATGATGTTTTCAAAAATGAATCAGGGTCAATATACTCTCTTCTTGGTTCAAAACTTTCAGGACTTAAAGTTGGAATTGGAGTATTTTCAGGATGGGGAATGCCACACGGGATTTATCCACCCGAGTGCTACCACCCTTTTTACGGTTTCCTGACAATGAATGCTTCCATGCAATCTTTTTCCGAAGCAATCAATCGAATCCCTATCTGCCCTGAACCTGCTCGTGGTTCAAGTGTCCTATCATCATTGTTTGGTTCAGCAGGACCAAAAATTGTTTCAGATTGGTCGCATTCTTCGGGTGATTGCAATGAAACAACGAGTATCGGGGCAGCATGCTTCAGGAAAGATGCTCGCAGATTTATTTTTCTCACAGTGCAGGAAGATTTCCCGACACAGGAACCTGAAGGAACTGATAACCCCAAAACCATTGATGACGCAATTTCCGTGCTTAACCAGGAAGGAATTCATACTGTTGGTTTCATTCAGCAAAACAATCCATACGGAGAACCTTACGGCAAAATCTCCAGCCTCGCACGCCAGACAAATTCCATTGACAGAACGATGCGCCCTCTTGTTTACCTGACAGGAAGTGATGGAACCTCTATTCTATCTTCTCTCGAAAATGCTATAAGAGATATAGATAATTCCCTTCCATCAAACATCACTCTGGAAAAAGAAGATGGTGCCGACTGGCCTCATGGTGTGGATACCAATGGTGACGGTGAAAATGAAGATTTCGACGCTACAAATCTTGTTTCCACTATTTATCCAAGAGGCTGGAGTCCACCACCTGGAGTTGCCCCCTCTGAAGCGGTAAGTCACATAGACGGCATAACCTATGTTAGAACAATTCCGGGTACTGAGGTTTCTTATAAAGTATATTTCAGAAATTACTCCTTGGAACAGGGACTTGAAGGATTTGTTTTTGATGTTAAAATAAAAATTGTAAATGATGAAAAATATATTTTTAATGAATGGAAGATAAAAATAATCGTTCCCTGTATTGCAGGTGATTCTCAAACAATTGAACCATAAAGGGGAAAAAAATGATTATTTTTCACAATGTAACAAAAATGAGCTTACAAAAACACCCAACAACCTGCTTTGTAATTCTAATTAAAATAACTTTGTTTCTAACTTTTCCTGCCATAATTCTAACTATTACCTCCTGTGGGGCTAAAACTGGTTTAAAAGGTCCACAAAAACATACTGATGGAAATATAACAATTGATGTTATCAATGAATCAGATATCTTCGAAATAAATGACAACGATATTCCTGACGGCATCCCTGATGAAATTCCGCCTTCGCCACCTCAGGTTTCCTGTCCAGAAACTTTATACGCTTCTCCACAAAGACCAGCTATCATAGAAGGGCATGCTGAGGATAGTGACGGATGGATAACCAAAATTCTCTGGGAATTAATTGAAAAACCGAATGGTAGCAATTCTTCTCCCATTCCTGCAAATTCACCAACTACTTCTCTAACTCCAGATATAGCAGGAACTGCTGACAACCCTGCAACTTATATTCTAAAAATGACTGCCACTGATAACATGGAGTTGCAATCAAGTTGTCAGACTACTGTGCTTGCTATTACAGGAAAACCTTTAGCAATTTGTCCACCGAATGCATCTGTGGTGGCTGGCTCCTCTGTGGAACTCAGGGGAGATGCTTTTGACGATGTAATGATAACAAGTTATCTCTGGGAAATTGTCTCAGGTCCGCCAGGATACCGAAGTACAATCATCAATAACACAAGTAAAGTGGCAACATTTATAGCTGATGCAACAGACCTCGGAACCTTTACGATTCGTTTTACTGTATGGGACAACGAAGGTCTGTATGATGACTGCGAAATGCTTGTGACTGTAGGAGGCGTTCCCACTGCTATCTGTCCTGAAGATATGACGATTCCCACAAGAACAACTGTTACTCTTGAAGGTAGAGCAGAAGACGATGGGGTAATAGTTTCATGGTTATGGGAGTGTATAGAAAATACTACTGATACAATGCCTGTACTTGGTTCTCCAGGTTCACAGAATACTACATTCTGGGCTTTGAGAATCGGAACTTACACAATGAGATTGACTGTCACAGATGACCAGGGATTATCAAATTCATGCACATTCTCTATTCAAACAACAGAAACCGGACCAAAAGCAATATGCCCCGATGATATAGAAACAACTCCGTTAACAAGAGTTGAATTAATCGGGTCAGGAGAGGATGATGAATCAATAACGCAGTACGCATGGAGCCTCTTATCAAAACCAACCGGTTCGAGTGCTGAACCCCCTTCACCTCAATATGGGCAGATTTCGTACTTTACCCCTGACATTGCAGGGGAATACAGAATAAGTTTAATGGTATGGGACCCTGATATGGAATCATCATCCTGTGAGTTTAGAGTAATTGCTGTTTCAGGAGAAGGGCTCCGAGTAGAAATTTACTGGAATCCACCTGAAAACCCACTTGATAGAAGCGATGTAGATGTCCATCTTCTGCATCAGGACGCTCCTAACTGGTTCCATGAAACCTACGACTGCTTTTTCAGTAACTGTGATTCCCATCAGGGCATGGTTTTAGAATGGGATGCACCCGTACCGGAGGATAACCCTCGTCTCGACATTGATGATGTCGACGGATTTGGACCTGAAAATATAAATATTTATTCCCCTGTAGCTGGACATAATTACACCGTCGGGATACATTACTACGACGCAGAAGGAATGGGACCCGCTTCGGTTTATGTTAAAATATACTGCGGAGAAATAAGTACTTCTCCGGTATATGAAGCTGGACCTAAAACACTCAACGACCACGGCATGGGCTTTAGATATAACGATTTCTGGAAAGTCGCCAGCATTTACTGGAATGGATATGGATGTTCCGTAACACCAATAGATGTGGTTGTCTCTGCTTCAGATGCAATGAGTTCAAGATAAAAAAACTTCGTTATTTCAGAAATTTTTTCTCTTCATGAATGTTTAAGTATAAAAAGTTATAAATAAATCTTGTTTTTTGCAAAATTTTGATTATTAATAATTACACCCTCTGCTGGGTGCGATAAGAGAGTTATAGAATCATACTCCTTACGAATAAATAGAACCGGGACCTGTCCCTGATCGTGGTGTGCAAGCCTGGACAAGATTCACCAGGAAGCCTGAAGCGATCAATACGGGGCCCACCTTCTTTATAAGAGGAGGTTTGGTTCACCTCTCACCGGCCCGAGCGGAGGGTTTTTAAAGATGGGAACCTTTTTAGAAACCACAGGTACTTCCCTTAAACCATTTTCCATAATAGGAAAGTACCAGATACTCGAACTCATCGGTAGAGGAGGAATGGCAGAGGTCTATAAAGCCAAACGATATGGTGCAGAAGGTTTCGAAAAAATTCTGGTACTCAAAAGAATACTACCTGAACTGGCAAACAACAGAGAATTTGTGGAGTTATTTATTAACGAAGCAAAAATAGCAATGCACCTAAACCATACGAATATAGTCCAGGTGCTCGACCTCGAACAGGATAATGGTGAGTATTTCCTCGCCATGGAATATGTCCACGGAATGAACCTCGCCGAAATAATTCGCAGGTCATTCGCAAGAGGTTTAGTAATTCCTGCTGAAATAATTGCATATTTAGGAAGTGAAGTTGCAAAAGGATTGGATTATGCACATAGAAGGCGAGGACCAGATATGACCCCCCTCGAACTTGTTCATAGAGATATTTCTCCTCAAAATATCCTCGTTTCTTTTGAGGGGGAAGTAAAAATAACGGACTTTGGTATTGCAGCAGCAAAAAATATACTTACAGTTGAGGAGAAAGGATTCGTTAAGGGGAAATTTGCTTACATTGCACCTGAGCAATTACTGGGAGAACGAGTGGACAGAAGAGCTGACCTTTTTTCTCTCGGAGTAGTAATGTATGAAATGGCATGCGGTCAAAATCCTTTCAGACAGCCAACCGGACAACTAACAATAGAAAAAATTATACGACACGATTTTATGCCCCTTTCCGAAATAGCTCCACATATCCCAGAAGAACTTTCTGGAATAATCGAAAAATGCCTTGCTGCAAAACCAGAAGACAGATACCAGAATGCTGGCGCTCTTTATGAAGACCTTCTTTCCTTCATCTATACAACAGGCAAGCGGGTTAGCAGCACTACTATCTCTCAGTTTGTAGGGAGTTTCAGAGATATACAACACATGGAAGAATACGCCCCAATTGAAGAAGGTCTGGATGAGGCAATAAGCATACCTGCAAAAACGACTATGGAAATAACTAATGTGGCAATTCCAGTTCCAGCGAAAGAAGAATTAAAAGAAGTGGAAGAGAAAAAGGACGAGGTTAAACCTGATTTAAGTGTGGAACAACACGATTTTTCAATCCTTAGCATCGAATATCTTTCTTCAGAAACTGGTAAGGAGAAAGAAATATTGAAAATCGACCAGATAATAGAAATGGAAGGAGGGAAAAAAGTCGAAGAATCCCCTGGATTCATTGTAGCCCTTTTCGGTATGGGTGAATTAAGCGGGAAGGAAACTGAAACAGCAGTTCAGTGTGCTCTTAAAATCAAACAAATGGCACGAAAAATCCGTAAGAACGAAGGACGGATTATCCCTGTGGGAGTTGCAGTTAAACAGGTTCGACTTTTCGTGGATAAGTCAGGAAAACCCATAGAGGATAAATCCTTCTTAGATGGAGTTGTTTCAACAAGAAAAATTGCCCAGAAATATTCGGACAGAGTTACCGTTCTTGATGCTGAAGGCGCATTCATTGAAGAAAAATTCGAATCTCAGAAAGCGGATGTTCTCGACCCTTCCCTTCCTCCCAATTCTTATTTCGTTCTCCGTGAAAAAATTCAAAAAGCACCAAAAACAAGATTCATAGGTAGAAATGATGCTCTTCGCCAGATGGCAGAGATTCTTGCAGCGTGCAGTAAGGGAAGTGGACGCATAATTGGAATTTCTGGTGAGGCTGGTATTGGTAAAAGCAGATTCGTAGAAGAGGTTCATTCGAGAATTCGACAAAAGATTAAAATATTCTGGTATGGTTCAATCTGCCTGCCTCAAGAGCAGACAATACCACTTTCAGCCATTGGGTCTATGGTTAAAATCATAATTGGAATTACTGAGGATGATACCGACAAAAATGTTCTCGAAAAAATAAAAAGATTGAGAGAACTTGGTTTAAACCTTGATGAAATAGAAGCAGTAAAATCTCTTATTGGCATATTTACAGGAAGAAGTTCCGGTACCGAAACTTTTTATTCTCTGGTTCAATCTGCAATGGGCAAAATAGCTCGAGCCCTTTCACAGGACCGCCTTACGATTTTTGTCTGGGAAAATATTAGATATATGGACCAGGAATCCACTACTACTATAGAAAATCTTATTTCTAGCATTCTGTATTCAAGAGTATTAATAATAACCACAATGAGAAGTGGTTTTAAACCAAAATGGATAAATAATCCAAGATTCAAAGAAATTGTACTTGAACCCCTGCCAGATACTGACATAAGCAAAATTGCGATAGAAATTCTCGGAAATCCAACAGAAGTACCACGAGAGCTTCTAACAGAAATAATCTCCAAAAGCGGTGGCAATCCCCTTTTTCTCGAAGAAAATTTGAGAGCCCTTTTAATGTCAGGAGCCATAAAAATCGAAAATAAAAAGGTTATTTATGATTCACAAAAAGCACCTGCAGGACTTCCAAGGACATTAAGAGGAATTTTTGCAGAAAGATTATCGAAACTTTCAGATGAAAATAAAGATTTGTTAAAGGTTGCTTCCGTAATAGGTAGTAAATTTAGCGTGGATTATTTAAGCGAAGCAATAGGGAAACCAATCTATCAGCTGGCAATGTCGTTAGAAGAACTTGAGTGCGAGGGAATTTTGACACGCTCAGGGGTAACAGAATATTCTTTCAAGCACGATTTCATAAGAGAAGCAATTTATGATTCTATACCCCACTCAAGCAGGAGAAACCTGCATGAAAAAATTGCAAATATCATAGAATCATCGCCATCAGGAAGACCTGATGAAGTTCTGAGTATACTTGCTTACCACTGGCGAGAAAGTGGCAATAGAGTAAAAGCAATAGATTACCTTCTTAAAAGTGCCGATAAAATGGCTGAAGATTACCATTACCTTCCAGCGCTTTATCAGTATCTTAAAGCAGCAGATCTGGTTCGCAATTCTCCTTCGCTCAATATGGAAAAACTTCTCGAAATCTACGACAGAATAGGTGATATGTCCATTATGTCTGCAAAAATGGACATCGGAATAGAAAAAATGAAACTTGCAGCGGACCTCGCGGAAGAAATGGGTGATAGAAAGAGACTCGTACTTGCGGTTACAAAAATAGGAAAAATAGCAACAGCAGCAGGAAAATTTTCTGAAGCACTCAGAAATTTCTCCCGTGCCCTCGAACTCAGCGAGGGATTGACCGACCTTTCCATAAGAAGAGACATCTACGGTTCCATAGGAATCATGCATGCTAAAAATGGGGAATATCTGCAATCCTCTGGCTTTCTTGAAGAAGCACTCAAACTCAGCAAAATGACTGGTGACTTAAAAGCCCAGCATGCATATACAAGGCAGATTGGAATCGTAATGGCGGCATTGAATAAAGCAGATGCAGCAAAAAAATACATTGACGAGGCAGAAAAACAGGCACAAAATCTAAACGACAGAATGCTGGCATGTGAACTTATGAAAACAAAAGCACTTGTTCATTTTATGCTCAGAGAATGGCAGGAAGCCCTCGAATTTGCCCAGCATGCACTTGAGCTCGCCAAGGAATACAATTTTCCGTATGAAATTGCTGTAAACTCTCATAATATAGGTGATATTCATATCCGTCAAAAAAACTTCAAAAAAGCATTTACCGCTCTTCAATTTTCTTATGAAATCAGCAGGGAGTACAGTTTTAAAAAACTCGAAGTTATAAATATGGTTCTTCTTGGCTACATAGATGCGGTTCGATTTGGCTCATCTGATGGAATTGAAAAAATAAAAGCAGGAATAAAATATGCCTTTGAAAAACAGTACTCATGGGATGCAGTTCAGGGAAAGTATTTTTTAGGTCTCGCTTATTACGAACTCAAAGAATATGATGAAGCAATTGAGGCACTTAAAGATGCTATAAGGCTTGGTCGCACCACTGGAAATTTGCTTTATGTTGAAGATTCAGAAAAGATTCTTAAGGAAATTGAAATTATTAAAAAGCCCCACTGAAAGGGGGTATTAACCTGGTCATATACCACCAACCCAAAAAAGTAAGGAGAATATTTAAAGATGGAACTATTATATGTAAAAATGAAGATAAAAAATACGGAAATTCAAAAAAATTTATAGAAGAAAAACTACTTGTAAATTCAGGAGCAATTTATACAATTATCCCGAAGGAAAATATTAAAAAATAAAGGGAGTAATTTTTTTCGTCCATAGTTTCTAACTCTTTTTTACTTTTGCTCCGCATTCCGCGCAGAATTTTGCATCAGAACTTAGTTTTGCACCGCATTTTGTGCAATGAATCTCTTGGGCAATCTTCGCACCACATTCCGGGCAGAACCTAACTTTACCAGACAGTGGAGCATTACAAGATGGACAGGTAGCTCGCACGCCTTCTCGCCAGTTTTTCTCCTTTAGCATTTCCCGATCTTCCTCAGCAACTTGAGAATGTGCCCAGATTTCTTCTACCGTGCGACTTGCCTGAGCAGCAGCCATTTCTACCCCCATATCAGGAGCACAATTTTTGCATAGACCTTTCTTAACATTCCAGCAACTCTTACGACATACCCACGATGAACACCTGGGACATTGCACAAAGTCAGGTTTGAGTTCATCTATTGCTTTTGAAAAGGCTTCATCGTGAGCCTTCTCCCATGTCGCCGAACGCGCCCGCTCACCCAGGTCGGCTGCTTTACCAAAAACTCCACCAAACAAGCTGCTTGCCGCATCTAACGCGTTGGAGATTGTTCCCAAAGAAAAGGATTTAAAGGGAGTTCGAAATCCTGACCCGCACCGATCGCAATAAAACTCAAATTGAAATCCCTTATCTGTGCTGAGGTCAGAATAATTTGAAGTAAATTCTATTTTGTTCATAGGTTTCTCCTAACACAAATAAAGTTGTCATAATTAAAATGCATCCGGTTCTTCCTTCACAGCCGACCAGTATTCTTTTCCAGTTTTATTCAATATTTTGATAAGTTATAAGAAGTAGAAGTTAAGTTGTCAAGCAAACGACTTCCTCGGGTAAGATTTCTGTTTTTGCTTATAAACACTAAATTATATTAAATGTTTATGCTTTCTTACGAAAGTACAGTAAAACAGAAAATTAGTATTTTAGATATAATCTGAAAAACAGTGTAATTGTTTCAGAGAGAGAAATAATTACTATACCAACATCTGTCAGATAGTTAGCAAGATTACATCCTGAAGATTTGATTGGAAGTTAAGCTACAGAAGAATAACATTATATTAAAATACCTGAATGTACCGATTTTTAAGTAAGTGTTTGTTTTTTTATAATCCACTCTATAATAGTAATAAGAATCGATTAATTTAAGTGTTACCAATTTTTATTAAGAGGAGTAAAGTTATGAGATACATAAATATCCTCCTTTTCTCTTTTTTAATTCTTTCAAATTCCCGCTTTAGCTATGGAGATACATCCTGTTACTCAACTACAAAAAGATTTTATAATGACTGCAGTGATTCGAGTGGATTTTATCCCCCCAAAGAAGCCAGATTTATCAGAGTTGGAGAAAGAGATTTAATGTTAGTAAACTCAAACTTTAAAGTAATGGTCTTTGATTTGAGCGCATCTGTAGATAATCCGCCAATAATTGGAGATATGATAATGCCCTTCCCTGAAGGGTGTGGCTTACCATTTGGTTGTGGCGAAAGTCATTTTCAATATATGGACACTCTCTGGCCCGTTTCAGCATCTGCATCAGGGAATACTGGATATGCCTTTGTTCCGTTGAATAATTATGGATGGGACCTACTAAGGATTACCACAGATGGTTCGAATGTATCTCTTGATTGGTTTAATACAGGTTACCATCCACCAGAGGGCAATGGTGCACCATATCATTATGGCAGACTCTTATTTGATAGTTCTTATTTCTACCTCATTAGCCAGATGCTGGATATTGCAAGTGTGAATGGCTCCGACGAAAGTATAAAAATTTATAACTTAGGGTCAAATCCCCCTTCAGATTTATATAACTCAATTGGTTCAGGCACAAGAATCCCCATAGGCAAACCTGAAGATGGAGAGTTTTTTGCATCTGCCCAGCTCTCGGTGGGTAAACACCGATTCTTTGTGAGAGATACAGGCATTAAGCGAATTCTTATGGTCTATACTGCACAGCTTTATCCCTCTTCCAGCAATTATATAGCTTTTTTCGATATTACCAATCCTGATAAACCTTTACAATCCGGGTTTATAACTTACTCATCCGATCCATCTCTTTTCAGCGTGGGACTTTCAGCAGTTACATTCGAGTCTGACAAAAACCGCTTCTGGGTAGCAAGCGTTAGTGGTGGATCACCTGCAACTGTTACAATTAAAGGATACAATTTAACAGAGAATAATGGCGCCGTGAATCTTATCAGAGTTAGTAGTGGATCATGGGATATCGGTTCTCAATCTGGTGCTGGAATACCTTATTTATCAGCAGGCTACGGGCTACTGGTTTTTGGATGGATGCAAGCGGGGAAGGCCTTCTCTATCCAGGATTCAGGAGAGCTTATACCTCTTCCAGATGAGCCTGGTTACACAGACCTTTCAATAAACATTGAAGAGCCCTGTCAATACTGGGAACTCGCTAGAGGATACACAGGACTCGGAGTCTTCAAAGCGGGTGATGAAGTCTATTTCTACAGAGGTGCTATGAAAGAGGGGAGAATGATTAAAGTTTCTTCAGACTGCCTTTATTCCAGTCCATACGATGAAGACATGGAAACTATATCAGACTATGGCAGTGAAGATGCAGAAGAAATAAGTGACTTCGAAGAGGAATCAGGTTTTCCTGATGTAACTTCAGATGATGTAATTATGCATGATTTTAATGACAGTGTAGAAATTCAGAACAATGGTAATGGCTGTTCGTGTAATATAATTGAATGAGAAATTTAATAGATTCAATAGGAAAATTAATTTTGTATTCTTAAAATTTGAATAATGCAAAGTTTTCCTATGAAATTAGCAAAGGTTTTACTAAATTATCATTCATAGACCAGTGCTTTTTCGGGGCAGAATTTCGCACACATTGGGTCACCACCACACAAATCGCATTTAACAGGACGGGATGAAACAAAATCCCATTTCATGTTTCCAAATGGACATGCCTGAACACACGAACCACACCCTATCTTCAAGGGCTACTCCTCGGTCCGACAAAACAAACTCTTACTTTCAGGACAATTTATCCACGGGACTTCATTAACTTGTCATTAAGAAACACCTCGCGAAGGAGAATTCTCATTTGAACATGCTTCATGCTTCATATTTGCGATTTCCCGTTCAATTCATAACAATTTTCAAAACGCTTGACTTCATTCCTGAAAAGTAGTTTTATATTTTTTAGAGAAAAATTGGGTACATTTATTCTGCAAAATTCTCAATTGTCCCCAAATAGAAAGGGAGGTTTTCAAAATAGAAAGTAATTTTCGAATGGATATTTAATATTTAATGCTAAAGAAAATACAAGATAGTTTTAAATCAGACAAGTTTTTATATACAAAACATGCAAGAGATGAAATGGAAAATGAGGAATTTGGTGAGATAAAGGACAGAGAAGTTGTAGAAGCTGTATTAAATGGTAAAATAATTGAAGTATATCCAGATGATGAACCTTACCCCAGTTGTCTTATTTTGGGAAGAACATCTGAGAACAGACCACTTCATATTGTTTGTGCATATTCAAGTGAATCTGATTTAGCTATAATAATAACAGTCTATCAACCTGACCCAAATAGATGGGTTGATTTTGAAAGGAGAAAAATATGAAATGTGTGATTTGTAAAAGTTCAGATATACAAATGAAAATCGTCGAGGAAGAAATTAAAGATGGAAAAGATATAGTTCTAATTCCAATAGAAGCATTAGTCTGTCTGAATTGCGGTGAAAGATATTATGACAGAAAAGCCATGAGGAAAATTGAGGAAATTCGAGATAGACTAAAAAAACATGACTTAAAAGTTGAAGAGGTTGGAAAAGTCTTCCGTGCACCTTCTGCATAATTTTGAACATGTCAAATAAAAGCCAATCAAACTATTTCGTCATCAAAGAATTCAATATAAGCGAGTGGGAAGTAAAAACTCAGGTTATACACATGACATATAGCACACAAACATAACCCTTTGCAGGAGAGCATTAGACGAGATGGTGAAAGTGGGGAACTGCTGAATTGGACGCTATGAGGCTATTATCATCGAAGAGGTATATTGGAATAGGTAGAAGTGCGATGTAAGCGGAAATGTTTACGGAAGCACAACAAATAACCGACCTCCTATTACAGCCTCCTTTCTGCAAGATTACTATTTTTATTTGACAAAAAAAAATTTATATTATATATTTATTTACGGTAATTCAGTAAAGCAGAAAATTAGCATTGGAGATACAACATGAAAGATAGAGCAATTGTTTCAGAGAGAGGAACAATTACTATACCAAAATCTATAAGAAAGTTAGCGAGCATACATCCTGGGGATTTGATTGAATTTAAGCCACAAAAAAATAAAATTATATTAACACACCTGGTGCTAAAGAATCCGCAAGATGTTTTTATGAATGATGATGAATGGGAAAAATTTGATAAGTTAGTTCGTAAACAATTAAAGAAAGGACAATTTAAGAACTATCATGAATTAGATAAAGCCAGGCTACATTCCCGCAACTTAATACGGCAAAAATAACTGTGATTATAAATTTTCTAAAATCTTATGACCGCTCTTTTAAAAAATTAGACCGCCTTGTTCAGAAAAAAGCCATTTTTGCTATTGATAGTCTTTTAGACTTTATCAAAACCCGACAAAAACCAGAAGGTTTGGGTCTTAAGAAAGTTTATAAGAATTACTGGGAGATAAGACTTGATATTAAAAATAGATTAATCTTTGAATTAAAAGGTGATACAATAAATATTGCTTTTGTGGGCGACCATAATACGGTTAAAAAATTCTTAAAGGAAATTTAAATTAACGCAAAATTAGGGGACACTACCTTCATAGCCATGCGCACAACTACAACCACCACCTCCTTCGCCGTATTTAATAATTTGAATAATGCAAAACTTTCTTATAAAATTAGAAAATACTTAAATAAATTATCATTCATAGACCAGTGCTTTTTCGGGGCAGAATTTCGCACACATTGGGTCACCACCACACAAATCGCATTTAACAGGACGGGATGAAACAAAATCCCATTTCATGTTTCCAAATGGACATGCCTGAACACACGAACCACACCCTATACACCGACTCTCAATGTGAACAATTGCACCTGTGGATTCATTTCTCTGAAGAGCGTTCACAGGACATGCTTTCACGCACGCTGCCTTATCGCACTGCATGCATACAACAATAATGTTCTTCCCCTGCCTTTTTTGTTCATCCGAAATGGCATTTATTCGAGAAGGGGAAGGCATACCATTTTTAATATGTCTGAAAGAGCATGCAATTTCACAGTTCCTGCACGCTGTACACCTGTAAGGATATACATTTAGAAGTTTTATATTTGTATTCAAACCTTCTACTTTCATTGAATAACCCTCGCATAAACTTTAGCAGTTTCCTTTGTCTTGCATTTTTCACAGATGTAAAAATCCGTTTCAGGGAAATTAGTCCTTTTCGCTAACCACTGAGCATGCTGTTTTGTTAAAGTCCCCCTTCCACAGATTCTGCAAGGGACAAGTTCATGTTTTGAATGAATCTTAGGAATTTCCCTCACAAGTCCAGTATCTATCACCTTTATCGATTCTGTGGGGCAGACTCTCGCACAAGAACCACAACCTATACAGGAAGGATTCTGGTCATCATAAGGCGTTGAAAGGATTTTATTCGCTCCCCGCCCTGCAAATGTAATAGCACTAACTCCTATAACTTCCCTGCACACTCTCTCACACAATCCACAAAGGATGCAATCCCCCTCCTGAACCCTCAAAAATGTTCCCTCAACTCCCCACTTCTTTGCATAAAGACGAAGTTTCTGTGAATCAGGAGCCTGAGCAAGAAGAACTTCAAATACATTTCGCCTTTCCTCCAGAATTTCTGGAGTATCAAGTCTAACTTCCATTCCATCCATTACGGGATGGTTGCAGGAAGTTGCAATACGAAAACCATTTCCTCTATTCACTTCCACGAGGCACAATCTACAGGATGCATAAGGAGTCACAGCTTCGTGATAACAGAGATGTGGCACTTCGAAACCCTTAGTAAGTAGTATTCCAAGTAAAAATTCTCCCTCCTTTGCTTTTATCTTCATTCCGTTGACCGTTATTTCCACAATTTTGCTCATAATTCAGTCATCCTTTTTATTTCATTTATTAGAGGAAAGAACGGACTTTCCAAAATTATAACCAGCCTCAATAGCCTTTAAATTGAGTTCAACAAACTCCTTTTTATTAGCAAACTTTTTTGCTATAAATTTCTGAATTGATTCCATCTTAACCGCTCCTGAAGCACAGAGATAAGCACCAAGCGTAACTATGTTCGCTGCCTTCCCACTTCCCAGTTCAATGGCTATTTTATTCGCTGGAATCCTTAATTGAATAACATCTTTTCTTTCAAAAGGAATATTAACAAGCGAATCATTTATTACCACCACACCACCACTTTTAACCGCTGGTCCAAAGCGATCAAGAGATGGATTGTTCAAAACTACAGCACCCTGCGGGTGCGTTATTATTGGAGAGGCTATTGGGGAATCAGATATTACAACTATACAATTTGCTGTTCCACCTCTCATTTCAGGACCATAAGATGGCAACCATACTACATTGAATCCTTCTTCCATTGCACTATAAGCAAGAATCTGTCCCGCCATCATCACCCCCTGACCTCCAAAACCTGCAAAGACTACTTCAGTTTGCATATCAAAACTCCTCAGGTAGTTTCATCTCCCCAAGCGGGAAATATGGAATCATGTTTTTTTCAAGCCATGCTGACGCTTCAGATGGTGTAAGTCCCCAATTTGTGGGGCATATTGAGAGAAATTCCACAAGAGAAAAACATCTCCCCTCTTTTTGAAATTTAAAAGCCTTTTTAAGGACCTTTTTTGCTTCAATTGTGAATTTCGGGTCATGGACTGAAACTCTCGCTACATACCCTGGAGTTTTCAAAGTAGCAAGAAGTTCCGCCACCCTCAGCGGCCACCCTGTCAGTTTTACATCCCTTCCCCGCGGACAGGTTGTAGTTACCTGCATTGGAAGCGTGGTCGGGGCAAGCTGTCCTCCCGTCATTCCATATATAGCGTTGTTGACAAAAACAACCGTTATTTTTTCACCCCTGTTTGCTGCATGAAGTATTTCGTTTGTCCCTATTGAAGCAAGATCACCATCACCCTGATAAGTAAAAACAATCAAATCAGGTCTTGTCCTTTTAAGTCCAGTAGCCATCGCAGGAGCTCTTCCATGGGCTGCTTCCTGAAAATCAGTATTGAAATAGTTATATGCAAGCACAGCACATCCTACCGGTGCTATTCCAACAGTTTTTTCTCGTAATCCAAGTTCGTCAAGGCATTCTGCTATTAACCTGTGAATAACTCCATGAGTGCATCCGGGACAGTAGTGCGTTATTGCAGTTGTAAGGGATTCGGGACGCTTGAAAATCGTTACTTTCATCGCAGGACTCCTTCTTCTTTTAAAATCTTCATTAATCCCTCAGTAACCTGGTCAGGATTAGGGACAAGCCCACCTGCAGAACCATAGAAACGAACAGGTGCCTTTCCCTGAACTGCCCTTTCAACATCTTCAACCATCTGTCCCATTGACAATTCCACACTTACTACAACTTTGGCTCTCTCAGCAAGTTCTCTTATCTTTAAAATCGGAAACGGATAAAGGGTTATCGGACGAAGCATTCCTGCTTTTATTCCATTTTGAGCAAGCATCGTGAGAGATGTTTTGCAAATCCTTGCCATTGTCCCGTATGAAACTATTAAAACATCCATTTTCGAAGAAGTATCAATCTCCTCGAACCTGCATTCATTCTCTTCGATTTTCCGATATTTTTCATTTAATATTAAGTTCAAATTGTAAGCAGAAACCGGGTCGAGATAAAGCGTTTTAATTAGATGCTGCTTCCTTCCCTTTGCGCCAATTGTAGCCCATTCTTCATGCCCTTTCACAGTTGGAGGAGGAGTACTCTCAAAAACAGGAAGCTCGACAGGTTCCATCATCTGTCCTATCATCCCATCTGCAAGAAGCATTGCAGGATTTCGATATTTCTCTGCTAATTCAAAAGCAAGAATCATCAAATCCACCGCTTCCTGAATAGTTGAAGGTCCAAGAACAATACATCTATAATCTCCATGCCCACCTCCTTTGACAGCCTGGAAATAGTCTGATTGAGCTGGTAAAATTCCTCCAAGACCTGGTCCATTTCTAATTATATTTGCTATTACCACAGGAAGCTGCGCCGCAGCAATGTATGAAATTCCTTCCTGCATTAAACTTATGCCTGGTGATGATGAAGATGTAAAAACTTTAACTCCTCCTGCAGAAGCACCAAACAACATATAACTTACCGCAAGTTCACTTTCACCCTGAAGAAATACACCACCCACCTCAGGCATTCTTCGTGCCATATATTCTGCTATCTCCGTTTGCGGAGTAATTGGATAACAAAAGTAAGCCCTGCACCCTGCAATTATTGCAGCCTCCGCAATAGCTTCATTACCTTTCATTAAAATTTTCTGTCCTCTTTCATTCATCTAAAAAATCCTTTTAATACTCAAAATAGTGGTACCTTGTCCCGCTTACCGCTATCTCGATAGCGACATCAGGACAACTAATTGCACAGATACGACAACCGATGCAAAGGTGTGGCTTTGCTGGCTGTGCAAAGAAAAACCCCTTAACATTTATCTCTTTTGCCATTTCAAGAACTTTCTGAGGGCATCTCTCAACACATGTTGAGCACCCCTTGCACCTGTCTTTTTCAATTGATACCGCTGGCATAAATTATTCTCCAATCATAATTTAAAAAGTTCCTTCCCCTTTTTCCCATCTACTTTAGTTTCCCATGAAGGAGCAAGGTATCTTTTTATTGGTAAAACCTCATCACCAAAAATTTCCCTTGCTTCCTTTTCAATCTTTTGAGGGGCAGTTACGAACTCAAAATTAACTCCAGCTTCCTTTGCCGCTCTATTGATTAGTTCATATCCTTTCACGATAGTATCAATCGTCGTTTCCTCCATCAAATGAGTATTTGAAACAAAGCCAGTAATGAATACCCCTCCTGCTGCTTCAATTTCTCTTTTCATTTTTATAATACCATCTACATCACTTGTAAATGGTCTTGATGCATTTACAACCATTAGTGCCCGATAATCTTGAGGTAAAAGGGCATCTTTGAGGGCGGCAAGAACCCTTGCACCAAGGTCATCCCCTCCAACATCAAGAACAAGAATCGATGTGGAAGCAACAAGAACTGTGCGAACTTCAGGCACAAGAATTGGCAAATCCGCATAAAGGTATTGAGTCTGGGGAATAACTACTCTGATTCCATATTTTTCCATGATCAGCCTTGGTTCCCTACTACGAAAATAGGGGTTGACGAGGTCAAGGTCAATGATTGTAACTGAAAAATCTTTCCTGCGATTTGCAATATAAATGGCGAAATTTACAGAAACCTCAGTTTTGCCAGAGCCAAAATTGCCAAGAAATATCGTAGTCCTTTTCTCACTTAAAATCACAAAGTATGTCTTTAACAAAGATAAAAAAAAAATCAACATTAAAATAGCATGGCAATGGACAGAGTTTTTTTTAATATCTTGGTCTTGTATCGAAGTCAAAAATCCTTGCAAGTTGAGCAGATAAATCGATAACTTTTAACTTATGGTTATGACACCCTTTTCTCGAACAGGCTTCAACAATTCCACTCTTGCCTTAATCAATTTCGGCTAACAATTTGCAGAAATCTTTAATTTCACTTTTATTCACCTTTAATCGCCATTGCAGGTTGGTAGTGTTATCTCAACCGATAGTCTTTTTGCCAGTATTTACTCCTGATTGCTCTTAAAACATGAAGTTCATACATCATTTTGTCATTAAGGAATTCCTTTTGTACTTCTCTTTCAATTTTTTTTAAAATATAACGAGGAACATTCATCTCCTTAGCCACCTTTTTATAATCAAAATATTCTATTTTTCCCATGGCGCTCTCCTTATAATTCCAAAGGAGAAACAATTTCAATCTCTTTGAATCCCTCTAAAATATTAATTAAATTTACAAGTCTCCTTGTTTTTACTTTGACCAGATGCTCATAATTCCAAGAGACCAAATAAGATATCCCATAATAAGAAGCCATAGCTACATGCAGGGCATCATCGATATATTTCTCCGAGAATATCTCTTTTTTTATATAAATCATTGCCAAATTTTTAATAGCTTTTTTCTCATTTAATACCTTAAAATCCTTAACAAGATTTTTAAGTTTCCATCTTAAACTTTCTTCTTTAGTATCTTCCAATTCCCTCACTGTAATTTCAGAAATATAAGTTTCGTAATTGGGCAAAACCTCTTTCCAGAATTTAATTGTCGCCTCCATTCGCTCTCTAACCCTTTTATCATAATAAGCACTTGGAATTGATGTATCAAGGTATAAAGTTTCTTTTTTCATTTTGGTCTTATTTTTATTCTTCACTTTACTTTAGTGTTTTTTTAATATCTTGGTCTTGTATCGAAGTCAAAAATCCTTGCAAGTTGAGCGGATAAATCGATAACTTTTAACTTATGGTTATGACACCCTTTTCTCGAACAGGCTTCAACAATTCCACCTCGAGGAAGATTTAACCTGAATATTCTCGCTCCGCAAAATGAGCATTTTTCGTCAAGTGGTCGTAAATCAATCTTACATTCAGGGCAATAAATTTCAAAAACATCCCCATCCTTCATTGGAATAGTGGAATCAACTTCAAAATTTCCATACCATGCATTAAGGAAAATCTCACCTCCCTCTGCTCCTCCTTCGGGAATAGCATAAACTTTTATCGAGGGACAATTGCCCATTGGATGCGAAGGGTCCATAAGAGAATGCCCGTTTGGGCAGTAGGCTTCTTTTATACAAATAGATTCCGGTGGTAATTCAACAACTAATTTTTCCATAGTGCTACTTATATATACAACTTTATAGTTCATTTCAACTCATTTTTTAAAATATAAGCAAGCGCAGGGATGTTCAAAACAATTTAATCTATTGGATTCCTGCTTTCGAAATGGATTCCTGCTGCAGTTTATCCCTGCGAAGGCAGGGGCAGGAATGACAATTTCGCAGTCGGCGGGTGGCTGAGCAGCGTCGAAACCACCAAGGAATCTATTTCAAGTAAAATATTATTGAATATTTAAAAATTTATTATAAAATAAATTTACATAGGAGGTTAGATTATATGAATATGAAAATAATTTTTAAAGTTTTTTCCTCTTTTTTATTCCCACTATTGTTTTTCTTTTCCCCTTTCTCCTTTATCGCAGGATGTGCTTCAGAAGGGGAAACTGTAAATGACATCGGGGAAATTAAAATACCTGATGGTATGGAAACTACTGACATTGCCGATGGAGATGTTCAACCTGAAACCAGACCTGACGGAGAATGTCTTACATATGAAGAATGTAACGGCATAGATGACGATTGCGATGGCGAGATAGATGAAGATTTCGACCTTTCCTCTGACCCCTCCAACTGTGGATGGTGCGGATTTGCCTGCGTAACACCAAATGGCAAACCTGGATGCTCCAATTCCATGTGTATCATAGAATCCTGCAATGAAGGGCATTACGATATAGATGGAAATCCTTACAATGGATGTGAATACGAGTGTACAAAAACAGCAGATTCTGAATCGAACGCTGAAGGTAATTGCAATGATGGAATTGATAATGATTGCAACGGAAGAATTGATAATGATGATCCGAATTGCAACGAATGTGTTCCAGAATTCTGCAATACTGAAGATGACGATTGCGACACTCTTGTTGACGAAGATTTCGATTTAAGAAGTGACCCATTAAATTGCGGGCAGTGTCATAATGTTTGTCCAAATAGACCCAATGCTGATGGAATATGTGTCCTTGGAGAATGTCTGCTTCAATGTCATGCAGGTTATTCAGACTTGAACAATAACCCACTTGATGGGTGTGAAGCTCCCTGCGTTCCATCAGAAAACCCATCCGAATCAGAATGTAATGGAATAGATAACGATTGCGATGGACAAATTGACGAAGATTATACCCCTTACACATGTGGTCAGGGAGCATGTGAAACCCATTCCGTCTGTGTAAGAGGAGAAGAAACCTGCATTCCACTAACTCCTCTCAGCCCCAATGACACGCTATGCGATGGAATAGATAATGATTGTGATGGACAGATTGACGAAGAATTTGCACCTGTTACATGTCTGGGTGTATGCAGGAATGGAGCAAGATGCTCTGGAGGGGTGGAAATATGCGGTCCAAAAGCAGAAGAGCAGGATACCACCTGCGACGGAATAGATGGTGATTGCGACAGAGACATTGACGAAGACTATGTTCCTTATGTCTGCGGCACGGGAGCATGCGAAAACCAGAGCGTTTGTTCCGGCGGAGTAGAATCATGCACTCCTCTCCCTCCACGGTCAACAGAGGATCTTATATGTGATGGAATTGATGAGGACTGTGATGGAAATATTGATGAAGACTATAGACCTCACCAGTGCGGAATTGGAGCCTGCACCGCAAATAGCACATGCAACAATGGAATTGAAGAATGCCATCCTTCTCCGCCTCCTTTTCCAGACGATTCACGATGCAATGGAATAGATGATGATTGTGATGGAAGAACCGACGAAGATTATGTCCCTCATACATGCGGTCAGGGGGCTTGCACCAGAACTTCTACTTGCTCCGGAGGTATCGAATCATGCATACCTGGCACTCCATCTCCTTCTGACAGAAACTGCGATGGAATTGATGAGGATTGCGATGGTTACACAGATGAAGACTACATACCTTACACATGCGGCGTTGGAGTATGCCAGAGAAATTCAACATGTTCAGGTGGAAGGGAAAGTTGCACTCCAGGTTCTCCAACAAGAGTTGATGATACCTGCAATGGAATAGATGAGGATTGCGATGGCAGTATTGACGAGCACTACATCCCATATACATGCGGACAGGGTGTCTGTCAGAGAACTTCCACTTGCATTGGCGGTGTGCAGAGTTGTTCACCGGGCTCGCCAACAGGAAGCGATAACAACTGCAATGGACTTGATGAAGACTGCGATGGTGCTACCGACGAGCACTATGTGCCATATACATGTGGAGTTGGCGCCTGCCAGAGAAACTCAACATGCGTTGGAGGTGTGCCGAGTTGCACTCCAGGCTCACCCTCAACAGAGATATGTAATTATATAGATGATGATTGCGATGGAACTGTTGACGAAATAACACAAACAGACCCCAATAATTGCGGGTCGTGTGGACATGTATGCAACCTTCCAAATGCAACTGCAGGATGCAGTGGAGGAACATGCGTAGTGGTATCATGCAATAGTGGTTATTCGAACTGCGATTCCAACCATAATAACGGTTGTGAGGTAAATCACAATAATAATCCACCTTCAACATCCCCAACATATATAGGACAGATATGCGGTGATGAAACCTCCACCGGACCAACCCAGAACCAGAGGACTGAAATGTGGTACTGGATTAAAGTTGAAGAATGTGACACGATTGGCTGGCCTTCACTCAATTTTTATGTAAGACTAACTCCCCCATCTGGCACAGATTATGACCTTTATGTCTACAATGCAACATCATCAGGAAGTTGCGGTAGTCTTGTTGCCTCATCCGCTAATGCAGGAAGTACTCCAGATATTGTTCACATTGGACCCTGGGGTGACAACTGGGGCTCGGACGATGAAAGATTCTTCTGTATAGAGGTAAGATGGTTTTCTGGAGCATCCTGCAGTAACTGGTCACTTGAAACAAGAAGTTATAGTTTCTAAAACTCTTAGAATTTATCATATCACTACCAACTGAAATAAACTTCATCTTGACCTTTACCCCCCTTTAATGGTAGTTTTTTTAATATGAAAGTTCTTATTACAGGGGGAGCAGGGTTTATAGGTTCAAACTTATGCGAAAAACTCCTGCAAAAAGGGGTGGAAGTAGTTTGTCTCGATAACTTCAATCGTTTTTATGACCAGTCTTTAAAAAGAGAGAATGTTTCTAAACTCCAGAGTTTTGAAAACTTTAGATTGATTGAATCTGATATTCTCGATACCACAAGATTAAAAAGTTTTTGCTCAGCAGAAAAAGTGGATGCTGTAATTCACCTTGCTGCCTATCCTGGCAATCGCCGCTCAGTTGAAAATCCGTCCATGTATGAAGAAAACAACATCAGAGGAACATTGAACATATTGAATGCATGTCTTGATTGCGGGATAAAAAAATTCATCCTCGGTTCATCTTATACAGTTTATGGCTCAGGACTTTCACTTCCCTTTAAAGAGACTCAGTCACCTCAAAAACTCCTTTCCCCTTTAGCAGTAACAAAATCTGCCTCTGAAAATTTTTCCTATGTGTTTCACCACATCCATGGTTTCGATGTCACAGTCTTACGCTATTTTACAGTTTATGGACCAAAGCAAAGACCTGGTTCAGCAGTTTACGAATTTGTAAAAAGTTCCCTCAATGGAGAGCCAATTAAAAGAATTGGAAAGGGAGAGATTACGAGGGATTTTATTTTTGTTGATGACGCAGTTGAAGCTACGATTAAGGCACTGGAAAAAACAGGCGGTTTTGAAATTTATAACATTGGAAGTGGTACCTCACTTACAATCGACCAGTTTTTAAAAATAGTTTCAGAGGTAACAGGAAATCCTTTGCAAATTATCGAAGAAGGTGATTCTCCAGCAATTATGCCTGACGCAGTGGCAGACATTACAAAAGCCAAGTTAAAATTGGGATGGAAACCCACGGTTGAAATACATGAGGGAATAATAAAACTTGTAAAATGGATGGCAGAAAGGGAGAAGGGGTCTGGAGGAGGCAACGGAACAACCAGACATTCACAATTTAAAGAACCATCAGAAGCAGAAGAGGAACCCGACCGCACAATGGAATGAACAGGAAACACTTATGACAACTGCTCTACCTCAGGACACAAAAACAAAGCCACCTTTAAAAAGCAAATGGAGTGATTCATTTCAGAAACTTGAAGAATTAACCACATGGATTCTTACCCATTCAGACGCTTTACTTGCCATAGCAGTTGCAGGAATAGTAGCGATGATGATTCTGCCTCTTCCCACATGGCTGCTCGACATACTCATAACCTGTAATATTTCAATCGCCGTGCTCCTTCTTCTCGTTGTTCTTTATGTTCCCGAACCCCTTGCAATTGCTTCTTTCCCAACCATACTTTTACTGACTACTCTCTATAGACTTGGATTGAATGTTTCATCAACCCGTCTAATTCTTCTGCAGGCAAATGCAGGGCATGTAATAAATGCTTTTGGTAATTTTGTGGTTTCCGGCAATTATGTTGTAGGAGCGGTTGTATTTTTAATTCTGACTATCATCCAGTTTATAGTCATTGCCAAAGGGTCTGAAAGAGTTGCTGAAGTCGCAGCGAGATTCACTCTTGATGCAATGCCCGGTAAGCAGATGAGTATAGATGCAGACCTGCGAAGCGGAATAATAGATTCAAAAGAAGCAAAGAGAAGAAGAGCAAATCTTGAAAGAGAGGCACAGTTTTACGGAGCTATGGATGGCGGAATGAGGTTTGTCAAAGGGGATGCAATTGCCGGTATATGCATAACGGTAATAAACATTATTGCCGGGCTCATTATAGGGGTCCTTCAGATGGGAATGAATGTTGCAGAATCAGCAAAAGTTTTCACACTATTAACCATAGGAGATGGTCTTGTAAGCCAGATACCAGCCCTTGTAATTTCCACAAGTGCAGGTTTTGTTATAACGAGGGTGGCAAGCGAAGAGAGAGGAATGCAGCTCGGGACTGAAGTTGGCAGGCAGGTATTTGCCAATCCAAGAGCACTTAAAATAGTAGCAGTTCTTCTCATTGGACTCGGTATTATACCGGGAATGCCATTTGGTCCTTTTGTTCTTATGGGAGTAATCACAGGTTTTATGGGCTGGTCCCTTTCCAGAGGAACTTTAAGCCCAAAGATGCTAAAGACACATCCCATGCTTGAATCTGCCAGTCCTTTATTACAACCATCCGGCAAAACAAAAGGAGAGGAAGTATCGGAACAAAAAGAAAGAGCACTACTTTGTCCTGTATCTATAGACCTTTCACCTGAAATTGTAGAAAACAATTCATGGAAGGGAAGTTTTGCTGATACCATTAAGGCGGGAGTTCAGGAAGTAAGAAATCGTTTATTTAATGAACTTGGAGTAAACCTTCCGCCTGTGCATATCAGAATTGATTCATCCATCGTTCCATATTCCGATGTTGTAATAAAAATAAAAGAGATTACGACTTTTAATGCGGAAATTCCTTCCAACAAAGTTTTTGTTTATATTGACCATGAACAACTGGAAAAGTCAGGTATTGAAGCTGAGCAGGGGGTTGACCCATCAGGCAGAGTTGATGGATGGTGGGTAGATGAAAGTACATGGAAAAAATTTTTCCCTGCAAACAACCAACTCTTAGAACCGGACTCTTACATACTTTTTGCGCTCGAAGAATCAGTAAGGAAAAGGTGTGACGAAATTATCGGAATTCAGGAAATTCAGGAAATGATTGACATTCTTGAATCAACCAGCCCTGCTCTTGTTCGCTCTGCAGTCCCCAAACCAGTTGATTTGCACTTGCTGACAGAAATATCGAGAAGACTCGTAACTGAAGGAATAAGTTTGCGATATATGGAAAAAATACTCGAAGTTCTTCTAACCTGGGTTCCTCATGAAAAAGACCCTGTAACTTTGGTGGAATTGATTCGCTCTTCTATGAAACGATATATAACGCAAAAATTTACTAACGGAGACGGAAAATTAGAAGCATTTGTAATATCAAGGTCAATAGAAGATGTAATCGGTTCTTCTATACATAAAACTCAGGCAGGTTCATTTCTTGCTCTTTCTCCCTCTATTTCAAAAGAAATTTTAAACGCAATCGGAAACGAAATTTCAAATTATTATAGATATACGCATAGAGATGCCATTATTGTAACAACACCAGAAATACGGCGGTATCTGCGAAAATTGATAGAAAACGATTATCCTCGTGTAGCAGTCCTGAGTTTTGCTGAACTTGACGCTTCAGTTACCCTAATTCCAATTGGAGAAATAGCAATCGGAACCTCAAAATAGGTTCACGAACGAAAAACCTAAATCTAAAAAATTTACCTCTCAGAAAAATGACAAATATTAATATTGCTTTAATTTTTCTATAATTAAAAGTGATTAACATCAAAATAATTTCCTTCCTTACACATGTCTAATTTTTTTATTCACAACGGTCTGCAATAGAGCAAGATGCCAGTGGCACGCCATCTACCACAAGACCATCTCCCCACCCTAAACAGCATGGTTCTTCTGGAGGACAAATTGGATCGAATGTTCCCGGATTGAGGCAAGTTCTATAGCAAGAAACCGAGTCGCACATATAACCTGGTGAGCAATCCTTATGAAGGCTTATTTCAGGATTTGGTGAATCTATTACTGTGCATGAATCGTAAAGTTTTCCATTACCTTCTAAAATATTGCAATCATGAAATGGGTATGTATAGTTATCAGGCCATCTGACATCACACCTGTATCCCTCTGGACAGCCTTCGTTTGTCACATGATTGCATATAATATTGCATACTTTATAATCTCCATTACCTATATACTTATAGCATGCTCCTATCTGTGGACAATCACTATCCCTTCTGCATGCCTTTCTACACAAACCATTCTGACATAAATAACCGGGGGCACATTCAAGAAGTGTGCAAGGAGCACCATCCTTCCCCGTTCCTGCAATTGCACATCCCCTTCCCAATCCTGGCACTATTGTGCACATTGTTCCTTCTGGACATCCACACTGTGGGTCTATATCGCATATATTATTCAAACAGTTTTCTCTATCCACATTTCCAGGATCAATGAATATGTCACTTGAAATTTTTCCATCTGAAACTTCAGTTATCGAACCATTACACGAATAAAAACTTATTAATAAATAAATTAAAGTTGTATATTTTCTAAAAATCATTTGCACAACCTCTGCTAAAAATTAAAATTTTTGGCATGGTTCAAAAAATTGGGCGTGATAAATCACGCCCCTATAAAAAATGGTGGTTTTTTGCCACTTTTTAATACTTTTGTAGGGGCGAACGGCCGTTCGCCCCTACCTTTTGAACCATGCCAAATTTTTTGATAATAAAAATTTTCATAATATCCAATTTTTTTTATTAATTCATTCTTAATTACACTTATTAGGTGGTGATTTAGGATAGGTACAACTTGCTATTGGTATTCCGTCTACTGAAGGAATTCCCCAACCTCCACAACAAGGAAAAATGAAACTATCGCAAATAGGGTCAAGTGCTCCTGGATTAAGACAAAATTTAAAACAATTATTATCCGAACAAAAATAGCCTGGTGCACAATCCTTATTAGGACTTATGTCTGGGTTTTCCCATGATACTATTGTGCAATTATCCAATTGTTTTCCATTACCTTCTAAAATATTGCAATCATGAAAACCAAATAGATGGTTATTATTATTAAATCCTATAACATAATCACACCTATATCCTTCTGGGCACCCTTCGTTTGTCACATGATTGCATACAATATTGCATACTTTATATTCCCCATTACCTACATATTTGTAGCAGGCTCCTATCTGTGGACAATCGCTATCGCTTCTACATGCCTTTCTACACAAACCATTCTGACATAAATAACCGGGGGCACATTCAAGAAGTATGCACGGAGCACCATCCTTCCCCGTTCCTGCAATGGCACATCCCCTTCCCAATCCTGGCACTATTGTGCACATTGTTCCTTCTGGACATCCACACTGTGGGTCTATATCGCATATACGATTAAAACATCCCATAGTATCAATTTTTCCTGGGTCAATAAATATGTCATTATAAATCTGTCCGTCAGAGGAACCAGTTATAGATTTGATACACCCATGGGAAGTAATCAGTAAAAATAAATAAAATTTATATTGCTTCAGTTTCATTTTTAATTTCTTAATAAAAAATTCAAATAAGTGGGCATACACAACCATCTTCTAACCGTTCACTGTTCTCTGGGTCACACCAACAATCATTTCTATGATGGCTTTGACAGTAATAATGATCATACCCATGTTTACAGCCCTCTCCCGGTTCGCACCAATCATAGGTGCACTCAAAATTGTCATTGCAATCCACAGGCTCAAGCCATGCTGTATCTGTATTTTCATCGCAAACAATTCTTTTACATGGGTCTATATTAAAACATGCCTGATATTCAGGTGAATACCTGTCTGGAAAGTCAACCTGACAACCAGAATCATACGGGTCTTCATTTTTGTACCAGCACATTGGCCATTCTCTGTTTCTTTCCCCAGTTCCGCGTTTGTCTCCGCAATTAGTGCTGCAATCAGTCCGGGAACATGGCATCGGTCTTGGTGTAGGAAGTTCATAATTTATTCTCAAATCGCAAAAGTTAGAATTGCATTTAGAATCGTCTACTGTTCCCTGGCATGAATATATATAAGTTGTATTATAATATCGAAATGGATCATAAATACATTTATCATTTATTGTGCAGGCGAGTCCGTCGTCGCAATTATCGCTTTCCTTTCTCCATTGGTCCTCAGGGTCTGGAAAATTATAACTGCAGGTATCCTGTCCGACAAAAGTATTTCCATACTGTCTCAAGTCACAGTATCTTTCATTACAGGCATTAATTTCGTCAGCGGTATCTGTGCAATCTGTCTGTATTGAATAGCCTGAGCAATAAACAAATCCAACATCTATTCCTTCAATAGGATGGCGGACTGGAACCCTTTCACTTTCACCAACAGGACATTCCGCAAGAGGATTGGAACATTCTGGAATATCACTATCTTCCCCACATGCTGGGAAAAAGCACCATGACCACCATATCGGATTCCCCGTGGAAAAAAGAAAAAGGCAAAGCCATGGGTCAGGAGGACAAGGAATTTCTAAAGTTGCTGGGGCACAGCATGGATTATTGAAGGCTCTTGCTCTTTTGCATCCCTTTGTTCCCTCACCAAACAAACAATGGTCAATTGCATTTTTATTATAATCATAATTTTCTTCCCCCATGTCTTGTCCTGGTGGACCTGGATTACAGTACTTTCTTGCATAATTGTCAGTATTATCGGCGCAGAGGCGCTGCGTGCAGAAATATGAATCCCCTCCGTGTGCAGGGTCATTACATGCGTCGTATTTTTCACACCCCGTTGGATTTAATGAAATGTCTGCGTAAGGGTTACAATAATCAAGTGAAGGACAAACGCACTGGTTTGAAAAACAATCAGGACAATCGGGCTTACCTTGATTACTTACAGCAAGATTATTGCAAAATTCATCATGAGGTTCTTTTACCCATCCCTCTTCATCGCTGTGACATGCCCATTCTGTGCACTCTGGTTTAGGGTCAGGAGGTGGTGGTGTGGGGGAATGCAAGCAAGAACCAAAAAATTGTCCGTGAAACCACATTGTTTGGCACCAATCATTTGTGCATATATTACTATCATCGCAAATCTTCCTTGGATACATCAAAGGATACCTCATTAGCCAAGGCGCACCGTAGTCTGGGTCCTCATTTATTCTCCCATCACAATCGTTATCAATTGAATCGCATTTTTCTGGTTCAAGCCTTCTGTCAGTAGGACGGCACGCAGTCCATAATCGGTCACTTCTACAGCACTGCCTTCCTGTACAAACTCCAACTGTGCATTCCCTGCATGTTCCTGGGTAATCACAGGGTTCAAGAGGTGGGTCTGGAATAGAAATTTCTTCAGCCCTTAACCAGTCAAGCCTTGAACAGGGACCCGTTCCAAAACGGCAAATATTTCTTATAGCAATACAACTTGAATCAACTCCAGGAGAACAATTAATATTAGAACAATCTGGACCATTTTCATCTGTGCATATAGTTACTCCCTTCATTCGAGAACCATCCGTGCGAGAGGATCTTAACCACATTTCAAAAGGTTTCTCTTCATTTATCTGCCATACAATTGCCGGAGGCTCAACTCGAACTTTTAACCAATCTCCTTCGTGTCTGCAAGTAATATTTCCAACTGGTGGTGCATCTGAACCACATTCTACCCTTATTGCTCCTTCGTCAGAACAATCAGAATGAAATGAGGAAACTGAAACAGGACTTTGTTTTAAAATGCAAACCTCATTTGATTGATAAAGATTTTCCAGAAAAACCCAGAAATATCGAGGAATAAAGTCATTTATTCCATCAACTACAACAAATCCAAGTTTATCATCCGTTCTACCTGCATCCACGAGAATATCTGAGGTAACAATTGCTGGAGAATCTTGCTTCTTCCAATACCTAACCACAGGGCGACCTTTAGAATAAATGCTTACTTCTGAAATATTTCCTGCTTTTGTATTTTTATTCATCAAAGAAATTGATGGATATGGTAATCCTGTCTTTAGCCACCATCCATCTCCAATAACTTCATCCACTGAATCAGGAATATTATCTTCATCAATATCTTCAGAAGTCCCAAATCCAGAGCACTGACCCATAAAACAACGGTCATTTGCAGTTAAAGGGTCTCCATCATCACAGGGAATCCCATCTATCACAGGATTGGACGCACAGCAGTTAGTTTCATCTTCGAACTGCCCATCAATACATTTCTCTGATAAATCTATGCAGGGAGCCTGAAGGGATACCAGCCTTTGTTGAACTCCATCGCATCTTGCCTGTGGATGACTCCAATCTTCAGTTCCTGTCAAATTGAAACTTACAATTCCTGTCCATGCCTTTGAGGAAATTCCAGAAGAAAGGACAATTAAATGATTCAAATTTTCCGAAATACATGATGAAGGCAAAACTGAAAGGTTTGCCTCAACAAAAATATTGTTTCCTTCTAAATAAACATTTACTTCGCATTCAGGGCTATTTATCTTATTTAAATATGTTTTTGCATTTGAAATCGCTTCATTTGAACGAAAAGTAGCATGAAAAATGTATCGGGATTGAGAATCTTCTTCATAAACATTATCGTTGTCGAAATCATAGAGCGCAAGTCCCCTGTTTTGGTATCCATCTCCTGAAATATATACTGAAATCAGGGAAAGATTTGCCTCTGGAAAAGATGTCTTAATAGTTCCTGCTGATGGCATTGATACATGGTCAACAATACATGCTGGAGAACCAGGTTCAGAAAGCAGTGGTATTTCATCAGCAGAACAATCAGGTCCCCTTCCATGACCAGCATAACGGCGGACAATTGTTAAGTCTGCATCATATTCAAAAATCTGCCCTATTCTTACCATTTCACCAATTTCATTTCTTCCATCCCATGCTGTCCTTGCCGTTTCTTGAATAAATACTCCTCTTTGCGTAATACTGCTTTTTGCTTGAATAGACCTTGTCATTAAACCGCTCTCTTTGTCTTTTATATTCCAGCCAAGAATTGCTTCGAATGTGTGGTTCCGCGAATTTCCATTTAGCCCTTTTACTCCTGAAAGTGAAAAGTCTATCTTTAAATTAGATGTTCCTTCAACAGGGCTGAATGGGTCTGGTTCATCTGTTATTTTTGTTACGAGTAATTTCCCCTGTTCACCTGAAATAGGTGATAAATCAGAAACGGGAGAAAAACTAAATTGCACAGGTCTTGAAAGAGGTGACATTGTTCCTGCAAGATTAATTGTAAGAGCAGAAAGCCTGTGAGTCCCAGGTAAAAGTTCGGCAATTAAAAAGTCAAATTTTCCATCTTCAGAACATGAGGAATTTCCCAGCAAAGTTTCAGAATCAAAAATCTCAATTGTATAAGATGGCTTACATAATCCCTGCACAATAACTGGAAGATTTTTTATTATTTCACCTTCGTAGGGATATGTTATTTCAGGTGGAATTGGTTCAGAAAAATCCACAGTGAACCTCACAGGGCTTGAGCGAAGGGAAACATTACCTGAAAAGTCGGTGGAAGTGGCATAAATTAAATGTTCACCCCCGGAAAGAGATATTGAAGAAGGAAGGGAAAAAAATCCACTGTAATCAGCAAATCCTGATGCAATGTTATTGCACAATTCATATTCGTTTCCTATTTCATTTAAAAATGAGGCGCATTCAAAAACTGTAACTTTACTACCTCTTTCAGCAGTTCCTTCAAAAACTGGATAAGATGTGTTTATATATGACCCATTTCCTGGGTTTAAAATTACAGGAGGGGCAGGTGGTGTTACATCGCAAGCATCACCTTCACCAATTCCATCAGAGTTAGACTGGTCTGGATTGACAACAGATGGGCAGTTATCAGATTCGTTAGTTACACCATCCCCATCAATATCATTGGGACAACCTAACGGAATCCCTTCAAGCCATGCATCCTTCTGCCCGTATGGCCTGTTATCACGAACACTTTCAGGAACTCCATCAACCCCAGGATTAAATAAAGGTCCCGGACATGAATGACCCCACCAGTTCCCTCCATAAACTTCGTCTGAAATGTCAATCTTTTCAACTTGAGAATAAACTCCGTATGTGCTTCCACGAAAATTATTCCTGTAGATACTGTTAGGCCATCCACCCAAACCTATAGAAAGGGCAGTCAAAACACCTGATATGTCATTCCTCGTTATTGTATTATCGTGAGTCCTTGTAAGTAAAATTCCACCAGTTCCCTTCGTGACCTCGTTTTCAACAATTCTATTTCCTGAACTTGAATGATAAATTATTACTCCTCCTTCTTCCGCAGGTCCTTCTATAGTTATTGCATCATTATCAACATCTATTGTATTTCCTGAAACTTCGTTTTCCATTGAAGAATCCCAGAGAGCTATTGCCCAGAGTGACCCTCCAGTTATTTGATTATCGGAAATAAAAGAATTACTCGTCCCCTGAAAGAGAATTCCAATTAAATTATTCACCAAAACATTTTCATTCAAGACAACTGTATTTGTCCCGTATGCCCCGATTCCATACGCAAAATAACTCTCCTCACTCCCAATTCTGCAATTTCGAACAACCACTCCAGTGGTACCTGAGG